>Ga0255759_10002154_pt1 | contig 17638 bp, 13 predicted proteins | sample 101ome_20_FD_179959 | JGI IMG/M metagenome (GOLD analysis project Ga0255759, IMG submission 179959) | Coastal salt marsh microbial communities from the Groves Creek Marsh, Skidaway Island, Georgia - 101404AT metaG (version 2) | ecosystem: Environmental > Aquatic > Marine > Intertidal zone >...
ATAGGTTATGAACAGGCAGCTTTTCATATTAATCGCGTGGATTATGACGATATGGATTGATACGTCGGCTCATGCTCAGAATGTGCGTACTTTTACATTGGGGTTTGGAGGGCGTCCCTGGACGGGTGGGGGGGATAGCATTGATCCGGAAATCCTCGTTCGGGATTCTGCTATAGGACGGGTGGATACAACTAATACTCCCGAAGAGGCGATTGAGTTCTTGCAGAGACCGGGTTGGATTAGCCCCCGCTTTTTTAATCCTGAAGAAAACATTGCCTCGCGCGTGCTATTAGATCGTGGCAGTATTACCGCACCTAATTCACTGCTAATCTCCAGTGCCGTGCGCAGGCTGCAGTTAGAAGGCACGGTGAATGGCGACCACAACGTGGCGTTTGAGAGAAAGCCAACCCTGTCTAATCCAGAAGCAAATGCGCGCGGCATTCTGGTTATCCTTGACTTTGGTATCCCTGTGGGTATCCATCGCGTTCGCTTTTACCCGCGCAATACGGTTGTGCCGACGCCCAATACGCCTTTTCAAGACGACTTTATGCGCGGCTACGAGGTGTGGATTAATGATCGTCAGACCAATACGGCCCAGAATGCTCCAGACGAGTTGATCGCCCGTGATGAGAAAAACGAATTAGCCATTGTCGACCTAGACGTTGATCCGCAATATGTGCGCCTCGTTAAGGTTCGTTCGCTCTCTACGACACCGTTTGAAATTGACGAAGTAGAAGTGTATGGAACCGGCTACCTAAGCGAAGCGCGCTTCGTGACGGATCTAATTGATCTCGGCGATCGGGCGACGATTGGGCGAGTGCGTTGGGTTGAAGATGTGATCGGCCAGCCAGCTTTTTCCTCTGTAGGAGTACGCGTGCGTTCGGGGTTAGACGATACGCCTGTTGTATACCAGCGAAAAGGCGTTGGGGAATTCGGCGATTCCTTTGTCGTGGAGATTCCCGGCGAAGAATATTATCAGCTGGATCGCCTCAACAAGGGGCCACTCGTAGAAGATGAAGAGAACTGGAGCCCGTGGAAGTCTGCCGAAAACGGTCAGTTGAGCACGGCGCCTGGTCCCAGACGGTATATCCAGTTTCGCCTAGATTTTAACGGTCGGATCTTTGATACGAGACAGGTCGGCCGATTGCAGTTTGACTATTTACAGCCTCCCATTGCCGATACGCTGCGTGCGGAAGTTTTTCCTCGTCTTGCAGAGGCCGAGAAGGCTGCCTCGTTTAATTACGCAGTGTTGCTAAAGACAAACGGTCCAGTGCGCGGATACGATCGCTTGGAGGTTGATACGAATATACAAGTGGCGGCCATACGCGATATGCGCATTAACGGAGAGCCTACCGAGTTTGAGATTCTCGAAAATGAGCCAGATCGCTTTGTGCTGTCCTTTCCACTTATTGACGGCGACGGCGATTTACTCGAGTTCGCATTTGACTTACCCATATTTCGCTTTGGTTCAACTTTTTCAGGGCGTGCCTATAACAGCTTGTGGCCTACGGTGCCCCAGATACTTGAACCGGGCAATGCCGTTTCTTTTGGTCCGGATGACGTCGACGAACTTGCAAGTTTGGCGGTGGCTATACCGCAGGCACAGGTGGGTAAGCTCGTAGGGCAGATCAGCCTTTCGACGGAAATTTTGACGCCTAATGGAGACGGTATCAACGACGAAATGGAAATTTTTTTCAACCTGCTCCAACTGACGCTGCCTACGCCCGTAGTGCTGGAAATTTACGACTTGGCGGGACGTAAGGTGCATACCGTTTTCTCCGAAGAACACCGTATTGGACCAATTGTTAAAAACTGGGACGGAAAGGGAGCTGATGGCAGGTCGTTATTACCGGGCTCTTACGTGTGGGTTATGAGAGTCCGCGCCGATGCTTTTGAGGAAGTGCACGCGGGAAGAATCGCTATTGCTTATTGAGAGGCCCACTGTGGATTGGGAATTATGTTGAAGAGTTTTTTACGAGCGTGCTGTTTCGTAGTCGCTCTGTGCGTCGTCGAGAGCACTGCGCAAGAGTATGGTAGCAGGCTGGGGACTATTAAGCGAGGGGGCAAGGTTTCTTTTGAACCAACGGGTCCGGGCGTTTTGTTTGATGCCCTCGACCCGGTTGTGCGCAAGTGGTACGTGCCGCAAGAGCTATATGCAGAATATGGTTGGAGCTCTCGTGAATACTCTAACTATGCCAACCAACTCTATCAGCGCTATGTCTCGACGGCGCTTGAAGGCGATTACTTCTACGATATCTATGGCAATTACCTCATGCGAGGTTGGCTTATATACGATTGGCGCCAGGAGAATCCGCAGCCCTTCGGATCTATGGTAGAAAAGTCGGGCCGTTTTAGTTCCTGGTTCTCGAACTTAGTTATCGCTTCTGATCACAAGGGGCAGTATCACTATGCGATCACAATCGGTAATCAAATACGCTCTTCGCTAACACCAATGACTTTTTCAAAGCCGCTTTTCGACGGCCTGCAGTGGGATTTCCTCTCGGATAAATACGCGGGGACATTGGTTATGTCGCGTATTAGTGAGCCCGGTGTTTCGGGGGGTAATCCGAGTCAGCAAACGGACAACACGAATCTGATCGGCGGACGTGTGGAAGTCCAAGTCGGTGACTTTGCAACGGTTGGGGGGACGTTCGTTAATGCCCATCAGGCGTATACCCAACTCGAATCGTTTAGCGGAGACATGTTTAAGGGGGCGCTAACAGGTCCACAGAACTTTGCCAGCATTTCCCGGATAGATGTGCGTATCAGCGACGATTCGCCCGAGGATGGCACGGGTGGAGGGGCTCTCTTTGCGAGTGATATCATTCTGTATGATACAGAGGGTAAGCAAACGCGCGGTAGCGAGATTGGATTTCGTCCCCTAGTAGAGGGAGGGTTTCAACGTCGTGGTTACCTCGCAGCGGATGGGAATGAACAGATCCAGATCAGCTATGATTTAAATGATCGGACCTATAATGGTCCCGATCTGGCCGCAATTGAGCGTGCGAGTATCGAACTCGTTGTGGCCAATGATTACCGGATCGAGATTGCTTCTGATCAGCAAGAGACATTTCTGCTCTTGGCACAGGCTTCCGGCAATGTTAAAGATAATTCCAACCAGCGAGTTATCCTGTTTGACTACGGTATCCCCACGGCCAATCAGATCGCCGGTTTCACGCTGGAAGTAGATGATTTGGCCGGCTTTCGCAGCTATATGGAGGTCAATGTAAACCACCAGTACCGCCAATATCCTAATCCTGGTTTAGATCGGCATCATGTAGCCGGAGATAAAGCCGTGGCTTGGTTGTTTAATGTCTCCCGTATAAAATCTCCCTTCTTCGCATTTGCAGAAGCGTTTAATGTCAGTCCACGATACGCGACGCATATGTATGTGGTTGATCGCAATAATAGCACGGTGAATTTTGGTAACGATTTCCAGCGGTATGAGTTTGTTGATGATAACGACGATCAGGATCGGCAGCCGGATTGGCGGCGCAGGGGCTGGGAATCGGGTGATAGAGAAGTTTTCCCGGGTTGGGATGAGAACAACGATTTCATCTCCGATTTTAATCAGAACGACAATGAAGATAGTCCGAATTTAATCCCAGACTACGAAGAGCCATTCCTGCGATTTCACTCTGACCGTCCTGAGTTTTTGTATGGGATAGATATGAACCACAACGGTTGGATCGATCGCTTTGAAAACGATGAGATGGCAGATCTACCGTACAAACCAGATTTTAAGGGCTACAATTTATACGGCGGTTTCCACATGGGGCCAGATTGGCGTGTAACGCTTGGTCAGCAGCGGATACGGCAGATCTCTGCCAAGCGCAAGAACTTAGCGACATACTTTCTCGCAGTAGCGGATGTCGATCTTTTTGGTTGGGGAAGATGGGTCTTGTTTCAAGATATTCGTAAAGTGAAGGACACTATTCCCGACGATCTTTTTCAGTGGTTACAGCCAGCCAATACGCGGGGAGGAATGCGACTGGTTACAGATCCGCTTGCCGCTCCGGATACGTGGATAAATACGACTTGGATCGGATTAGATATTACTCGGATACGCGGTTTGCGTTGGGAAAATAAGTTAAAATGGCAGATTTACCATCAGCTGGGTGATGCCATCGAGCTTTCGTTGCGCGATTTACGGGAGCGCGCCTATTTCTTCGGTGTGATTGATAAAATTGAGTACAAAATAAACTTGGGGCAGACTACTTGGGTACCGCGTTGGAAGAGTGAGTATCGATACCAGGCAGACGTCAGGCGATCCGTGGCAAAACGTCGCGAGTGGGATCAATTCTTTTCTTTTATGGTGCGGTTTCCTTTTCTGCGCAGCAGTTCAATCGAAAGTGGAGTTGAGTACGAGATCTTCAGGCAACTGCTTGATCCAACCCCGCCGGGAGGGGTTGATAGCTTTCGCGGTTTGGTAACAACCGTACAGTTGAGTAATCTGTCCGAATATCAGGGTTATAAGCTCACTACGACTATCGGTTTTGAGCTAGCACGCCGAGAGTTTGAATTTGATGAGGTGGAGACTAGGACTCGAGGTTTTGTCGCTGTTTACGCTGGTGTAGAGTAGTGGATAGCTAAAGATGGAATCGGAATCTGCAGATCAGGCTCGCATTGCGGTGTTCATGCAGTAGTGCCTGTTTTGCTTCACGCAGTGATTCCATCTCAGATGTCTGCTTCTTGAGTGTCTCGGCCAACATTTCTTATAACTTGACACGCATATGGGCATTCGTTATCATACAGCGCAATAATATTTGAAAAATGCAAATGTGTGCTGGGGAGAACGGGGATCTTGGCGGGTTTGTTGATTTTTCTATTGCTGAGCACGGTCCCCTGTTGGGCGCATGCACCGGAGGCTGTTCCCTTTAAGGCCTTCCAGTTTCCCGATGGGCTCGAGCCTGTAATTGACGGCGAGTTTGAGGATTGGTCACTTGTCGGACAGGCTTATCGCATATCGTCCAATGATCTGCACGATCTGGTGGGCGGTGGCCAGCCCGATGATGAGGATTTCTATGCCGACTTAATGGTCGGTTGGAGTGCAACACAGAATCGCTTATATTTCGCGGCTCAAGTGCGCGATGACATACATCAGATTGATAGATCCGCTGGAACGGCTGCGACGCAGATCTTCTTAGACGACGCGTTCCAGTTGTTCATTGATGCAGATCACTCTGGTGGACAGTTTGCCAATTTTTCGGAATTGAGCATAGAAGAGCAGAATGAGGTTAACGGGACGGAGGCCAATCACTTTATTTTGGGGGGGCCGCCACCTGATGGAGACTTCTTTGTATCGTATTCATCAGCCTCTTGGTATGCTCTGCCGAATGGCCCCTACACGCAGGCGGCTCTTGTGTACGAAGGGGAAATTGGTGGAGTCGGTGTGACGCGATATGAAGTCTCGCTGGTCCCGTTTGATAGAATTGACGTGAACGCTGCATTTCAAAGCGTAGAGCATCGTCTCTTAGAAGGTGAAATAGTCGGTTTTAATGTCGAGTTTGATGACTTTGATCTTCGGGCTGACCTGCTGGACGCCAAATGGTCGCTATCAGGTGAGTTAAACTCGTATCGGTTCTCAGAGCGATTTGCCGATTTGATGTTAATGCCCTTGGAAAGTATCTTTATTCCTACGGCAATTGAGGGAATCTCTTGGGGAACAATTAAACAACGAACCAAGTGGAGTGAGCCCGTTGATTAAAAAACAGACTTTACCCGCTTTCCTGTTGGTGTCAATTGGATTGATAAGCGCGCTGTCCGGGTGTGGTTATAACTACTACACGGGACCGTTGCGTCCCGATGATCAACAGGTGACTTCTATGACTGTCGCTGATGATGGCACAGTCACCTTCGTACAAGACCGTTTCGAAGTGCATCTGAAACCCATGACGGACGAAGAATTAAATCGCCAGTTCTTCAATAACTCGCAGGCTGGTCCGAAGTCGACAAATCCATACACGTTCGGTAACTCGGTTTTCTGGGGGTCGAATAAGGAAAAGCAGCGCTTTGCGGTTTTTAAGCTAAGTGTCAAGAACTACGCTTATCCCAAGGTTAAGATTGATCCCAGCAAGATAATGATCAAGGCTGGAAATAATCGTGAGTACTGGAGCCTGAGCTTTGAGCAGCTAGACACTTATTACAGGCCCTATGCGATAGGCTATCGGGGCAATGAGTATGCTCGTTATCAAGAACGTCGTGATCTGCTGCGTAGGACAATGCTAAAGGATGAGGAGATTTTCAGTGGTCAAGAGGCGGAAGGATTTGTTGTTTTTCCCGCTTTGCATCCTGATGTAGCATCCATAGACGTTCAGATCCACGACGTCGTTCTTCGTTTTGACTTTCGCAACGAACCTGTAGAGACTACGAATCTGGAATATCAGTTCACTCGAGACGTCGGTCGTATTTACAGCGACGGTTCGATAAAACTCAGCAAAATTGATTAGGATTAGAGAGAAATTGAGCCACCAGCAAGGAGGAGTTGGCTGATGAAAACCTCAAAATTAACTAGTGTCTTAGCTGCAGGAATCGTGTTCCTGGGCTCTCAGGCTGTTGAAGCAGTCGTCAACATCCAAAACGTGGGAGCCGGTGCGCGTTCTGCAGCGCTGGGCAATAGCTACGTAGCCATTGCAGATGATGCGGACGCGGTCTTTGCCAATCCAGCGGGTCTCGGTCAGATCAGCCAGACCCAGCTGGCCTACACCAACGTATCCCTCTTTTACGGTGGGATAGAGGGGGATGACCTCGGTCAGCACGTCGTATCCTACGTCATGCCTTTGGGCTCCAAATTGGGCCTTGGGTTGGGCTACGAGCGTATTGGTTCCGAATTGATGAGCGAGAACGGTGCGTTTCTTTCGCTGGCCTACAAGCTGGGTCAGTCGCTGAATATCGGCCTGAACGCCAAGTATTTGTTCTGGAGCGTTGGGGATATTCCCAACAACGATCCGCTATCTAACCAGAGCGCTGGCAATGTGGGCGTTGACCTGGGCTTGATGTGGAAGAGCCCGCTGCAGGGTGCCCAGTTTGGCCTGATGGTGAAGAACCTGAACCAGCCGAACGTGGCCTATGGTAGCGTTCAGGGCGATTCTGAGGCTGGTAAGCTGCCGATGGATCTGCACGTGGGCGTGGCCTACCGCCTCAATGCCTCTTCGCTCGTATCGGTTCAGTATGTGCGCCGCGACGTTTCGGGAGATGCGCCGGACAGCCGCGTTGTCGTGGGTGGAGAGACGTCGTTGGTCGAAGGGCTGATGCTTCGGGCTGGTGGGAGCAAGATTTTCGAAGAAGATGCGACGGGTGATTTAAACGCAGGGTTGGGCTACCGTTGGAACAAGCTGCATTTTGACTACGGTTACCACATTCCGTTGGATCTGACCGAGACGAATGGAGCACATCGCTTCTCGTTTGCCTACGGTTTCTAACCGATGCAATAAAAAACGTTTTAAAAGGGGGTTGGCTCTATTGAGCCAACCCCCTTTTTTTATTCCAAAACGTCCTCATCTACATTAGATACGAGAGTGCCTAGATCTTCGCCGTTGCAGATTCGTTGCATGGTTCCCTGTTCGGCAAAATCAAAGACGTGAATAGGCAGTGCGTGATCTCGTGAAAGCAGGACAGAGGACTGGTCGGCCACCGTTAGATTATTCTGGATGATGGTGTTATAGTGCATCTGTTGGTAGAACTTTGCGTCTGGATTTTTCTGTGGATCGTCTGTAAAGATCCCCCGCACTTTGTTTTTGGCAAAAAGCATAGCGTCTGAACGCGTTTCTATCGCGCGCTGCGCCGCCGTATAGTCGGTGGTTACGTAGGGGTTGCCAATGCCTGCAGCAAAAATGACAATGTATTTTTTCTCTAAATGATGGATAGATCTGAGGCGAATAAAGGGTTCCGCAACCGTGTTAATGGGTATTGCACTCATAACGCGGACCTCTAAACGTCCCTGAGCTTTAGCGGAAAGAACGCCGCGTAGCATTAGGCTGTTGATGACGGTACCCATCATACCAATATTGTCCGCCTCGGCTCTCTCTATGCCCCATTGAGCTGCGAGCTGACCTCTGAAGATGTTTCCACCTCCAATCACAATAGAGACTTCCACGCCTTGGCCGTGTAGGCCGAGGACTTCATCTGCTATATGCTCAAGTGCTTCGGGGTCAAAGCCAGATTCGCTCTGCCCTGAAATGGCTTCGCCGCTGAGTTTTAAAAGAACGCGTTTGTATCGCATGGAATTTGTGTTCTCTCTGGGGGGAATGGGTTGAAAGTAATCGTTCTAAAGGAGACGCCCCTTTTTTATCTCGAGGGCCTCAGGGTGCTGTTCCACCAATTTCTCGGCCGTCTGTGTAAACTGATCGACTTGCCGATGCGCTAGGCCAGTAAGAGATCGACTGCGATCTAGGACAGCTTTAATCTCGGTTGTGGCAAGAGGGAAACGGGCGTCATTTGCGAGTCGCTCTGGTAGGTCATTTTCGGGTTGCCCTTCGCGCAGCGATAAGGCTGTGGCGACTGCATGTTCTTTTATGGCATCGTGGGCTTGCTCTCTTCCGGCTCCTTTTTGCACGGCTTCCATAAGCAATGTCGTCGTCGAAAGAAAGGGCAGGTAGCGCTCAACATCTCGGTCTATAATAGCTTCGTAGATACCCATATCATCTAAGACGTGCAGCATGGTTTCGATCATACCGTCAAATGCAAAAAAACTATCGGGAAGTGCTACGCGGCGCACTACGGAGCACGAGACGTCTCCTTCAAACCACTGATCTCCATTGAGGCCGCCTATCATATGGAGATATCCTCCAATAATAACCTGAAATCCGTTAACCCGTTCTGTGCTACGGGTATTCATCTTATGGGGCATAGCAGAAGATCCAACCTGTCCTTTGGCAAACCCTTCTGTAACCATCTCTCCGCCCGCCATAAGGCGCAGCGTGCGCGCGAGGTTAGCAATGCCTGATCCAAGCTGATAGAGGCAGCTAATAGCTTCAAAATCTAAGCTGCGAGGATATACCTGCCCGACAGAGTTGATTTCCCTCGCAAAGCCCAAGTGCTCTCGGACCTGTGACTGGAGTTGATCTAAGCGGTCGGAATCGTTTCCGAGCAGCGTTAGCTGGTCTAGTCCAGTGCCAACAGCACCCTTCAACCCCCTTAGGGGATAGCGGTCGCATAAATTCTCTAAATGGTTGTAGGCCTGCAGCATTTCTTCGCCAAACATGGCAAGGCGCTTGCCAAGCGTAGTTGGCTGAGCTGCGGCGTAATGAGTGCGACCTACTATTACTCGATCCTTCCACTGCTGTGCGCGTCGACTTAATTTATTTATGAGAGCGATGTATTTTAATTGGACCAAGCGCAGAGAACGCAAGACTTGGAATTGCTCAACATTGTCGGTTAAGTCGCGACTAGTCATCCCTTTGTGTATATGTTCGTAGCCTGCTAATGCGCAGAATTCTTCAATTTTTGCTTTGACATCATGGCGAGATACGGCTTCGCGTTGGGCAATCGAATCGAGGTCTATTTGGTCTTTTACTGCTTCGTAGGATTGAATCGCTTCCGCAGGAATGTCGATTCCCAAATCCTTTTGAGCTTTAAGGACGGCTATCCAGAATTCTCTCTCAAGCGCTATTCGGCCTTCTTCTGACCAAATATCCTGTATGGGTTGACTGGCATAACGCAGCGCTAAAACGTTTGAAATGGGTTGGGCAGTAGACATGGAAAATTATAAATCCCATCTGAGTTAAAAATAGGTACCGCACGATAGTTAAAAAGCATAAGCATTTATAAAAAGACTCGCCAGATCGAGAAAAATAGGCCTATAAAAATAATTATGTTAATTAATAAAAAAGGATTAATCCTACTCGTATTGACAGCAATTGGCTGGAGTCTTAGTGGAGTCATCATTAAGACCGTGGAAATGGAGGCTTTGCCTATTGCCTTTTATCGGAGCGCTATCGCGGGCATTTTTCTCAGTCTATGCTCGTTGCAAGGTGAGCCCTTTAAGCCTAATCACCACAGCGCGTATATGGCTATCGCTTATGCCCTTGCTGTTGTTTTATTGGTTGTTGCAACCAAAGAAACTACCGCAGCCAATGCTATTATCCTGCAGTATTCGGCGCCGGCCTTTGTATTCCTACTGGCTATTCCCTTGCTGGGAGAGCGCCCTGAAAGGAGAGATTGGTGGGTCTTAATAAGCACCATGTTAGGAGTTCTATGTATCTTTAGCCAGGGGACAGGGGATGCCATAGACGGTATCATATACGGCCTATTGAGCGGATTTGGCTTTGCTCTTTTAACCGTTCTTCTTCGTCTATACAAGGGAAGAAATCCTGTCCAAACCATGGCTTTTAACAACCTCTTAGTAGCTCTTGTATTACTGCCGTGGGTATGGGATTCACTCATGTTAACGTCGGTCGAAGCGGTTTTAATGTTGATTATGGGAGTCATTCAACTGGGTGGCCCATACGTCATGTATGCCTTTGCCCTACGCAGGGTCCTCGCAAGAGATGCCGCACTGATTAGCCTATTGGAACCACTTTTAAACCCTGTATGGGTATTTCTATTTGTGGGAGAGATACCGGCAAGGATGACGTTTTTGGGGGGAAGCCTAATCTTGGGTGGGCTCTTACTGCGATTTTCCAGGAGATAAGAAAAGAGATAGACCATGGTCAATAGAGAAGAGCAGGTGTATTGGGTTATCGGCTATGGCTCATTAATCCACCCTGATTCCCTCAGGAGAACGGTGCCTCATATAGAAGTGGATCAAATAAGGCTGGTCCGCGTGATGGGTTATCGGCGGCTATTTAATCTTGCCTCAATGGAGGCATGGAGTAGTGCTATGCCTCTCAGGCAATCTGCGGCCGTTTTAAACGTTGAAGTAGATTCAGAGGCTGAATTTGGAGGAGTGGCTTTTCCAGTAGGTGAAAACGCCCTCCGTGCACTTGATCAGCGCGAGTATATGTATAAGAGGATTACAGGCGTTAAATGCGAAGAGTTTACTACAGGAGAGCCGGTTTATCGGAGTATCCTGTATAGCGCCCTGAGTGGAGAAGAATTGCGTTTGCAAAAAAAGTCCTTTTACGAAAAAAGCGTGCGACCGTTGGGATTGGAGAGTTTAATCTGCAAAGAGATCCTTCCAGTTGATAAGTATTTGAGTCTATGTTTGCAGGGGGCTTTTGGATGGAGCAATCAATTTGGAGGCCACTTTGTCAAGAATACATATCTCGGGGATGGAGTGACTTCTCTAAGTGAGTTTCTCTCCGGGGATGAGATTCGGGGGCGGTTGGCTCTCGATATTGTAGACTACATCCAACATAGATAAGGGCTTATAGAAATCCCGCCCACGACCAATAGACAAGGTTCAAGGGATAGAGAAAAATCAGAGAAAGGAGAGAGAGGGAAAATTGTAGTAAAATAAGGTGGCTTAAGGCGAACTTTCTATAGGAATAGGCAACCATAAGGGGGGCCGCTTGATAGGGAAGAAAAACAAGCGTTGTTGCCATACCTATGCTCATTGCAGCTGGAAGAATTCCTAATTCATGCTCCGCTGCAAGTTGGAGGAATGGATGTGTAACGACGGCTGCGACTGCAGCTATATCCATGACGAAGTCGAGCGGAACCGCAAGTAGCGTGAGGGCAAAGTAGCGCTGAGGAAGATCCCACTTAGAAAGATGTGCCCATTCTACGGCATTGTTTATAAAAGCATCGTTAAAACCGGACACGCTCAGCGCAGTTCCCAGGGAAAAGAGGGCGGCGATATAGAAGAGAAAGGTGAAATCTAACTTTTTTAAGTCTTTTACATTCAGGGTTCCCCAATGGGGAATCAAAAGTATTAGCACCACTGCAAGGGCGATATAAACGGGTGGGATTTGGTGAACCGTATCTGTTGCCCAACCAATCACGCCGAGGGTCAACACGCCTAAGGTTTTTTTTTGTGCGGTGGTAAAGGTGAATTCAGTTTCCTTTTGTGGAATGGGCCTAAAAGGGGCGATCGTTCTACCCCAAAATACCCAGATTAAAAAGGCTGATAATATCGATCGGCCGATTCCTACGAGGGGAAACATCCATATAAACCATGTAGACCAAAAGATAGATTCATTGCCCCATTCATGAAGTTGGCCTGCTAATATCATGTTGGGTACGGCACCGGTTAAAATGCCGAAACCACCAAAGACCGTGCTCGAAACTAAGGAGAGCAGAACTACCGTAGTCGCCTTTGGGTCGTTCGTGCACTTGAGGGAGGTGCAAAGGGCTAGTCCAATGGGGAAAAGTAGGAGAACGCGAACGACGCCCGATGGAACAATAAAGGCGGTGGCCAACCCAATGAAGTGGAGTTGTGCTATGAGGAATGCGGGATGCCTTGAAAGAACGCGCTTCATGATATTGGCAAGGAGAGTTCCTACCCCCGTCTGTTCAAGAGCCATGCTAATGGCCATTCCCGTGAAGATTAGCCATATAGTTTTGCCGGCAAAAGGTGCAAAACTCTCTTCAAACGTTAAAAGGTCGGTAAGGGGGTAAAGGGCGAGGAGAAAAAGCGAACTAAGCTGAATTGGAACAGGTTCAAAGGTCCAGAAACATAGGGCAAATAACGCGATGCCGAGTGTGAGCTGTATGGTGGGTGCGATATGAGAAAGTGGGGCAATTAGGCCCGCTACAAGGCAAACTAGGCCGATTAAGGCTCCGATACGCTGGACGGTGTTCATCGACGGAGCTGGTCGCTTAGAGTACCCACAGAGATGACAAAATAGTGTGATCTATTCCACTTCATTAGGACGTCAAAATTATCATAGATTAGGTAGGCTTTACCACCGGCTCTGGCCGGGCGTAGCAGGCGCGCATTGATTGTTTTCTCCGGTAAGTTTGTTCCGTTGAGCCTGCGGATACCAATAGCGTCCCAATCTCTAAGTGGTTTACTCGTCTTACCGTCAGCTAAAGTTGAATCGAAATCAAGCGGGAGTAGGACGGGGCGGCCCCAGGTTAAATCGTCGTTCCAGCCCAAGGCTTTTAAAAAGTTTGCAATTGAAGCCAGCGCATCGGCTCTTGTGGTCCAAATGTCGCGCTTCCCGTCGCCGTCGTAATCGACGGCATATTGTTTGTAGTTCCAAGGCATAAACTGGCATTGGCCCATCGCGCCAGCCCAAGATCCTACCATCTGTGCTGGGGTGGTGTGTCCATCTTCAACCGTCTGCAATGCGGCGATGAGTTCGTTGCGGAAATAGGTGCCCCTGCTACTCGAAAAAGCAAGAGTCGTTAACGAGCTAAGGATCGGGTAGGAGCCCATATATTGGCCGAAATTACTCTCTAATCCCCACAGGGCGACTATGACCCGTGGGTCTACTCCATACTGCTTTTGGAGAGCTTTGAGAAGTACTGCATTCTCTTCTAAGTGATGCTGACCCGTCTGTACTCGAGTTGGGGTAATGCGTTTTTCAAGGTAGCCAGACAGTGTTTGTGTAAATTCCGGCTGTTTATTTTTGAGTCGCAGGACCCGTTCATCAAGCCGCATGAAGGTTATGCTCGCAGCAAAGGTCTCCTGGCTTATATTTTTTTTTAGAGCTTCCTTGCGAAAGGTTTCAATCCACTGGTCGAATTCTTCTTCGGCGTAGGTTCGTTGTATTGAAATGACTATGATTATGGAAAGTATAAGAGCGCGCACAGAAAAACTCGTTTCATTGGATTCAAGGTAAAATAGTATGAAAAACAAAAAATGTCATTGGACATTACACATAGTAAACCTGAGCGCGTACGGTAAAATAAAATGACTAAAGAGCATTTTGATGGGGTTGAATCAATACGCATTCGCTTAATGGATCGGCTAACGGGACCGTTTACGCGGCTTATGATACGGCCTATGCCTGAAGTTGCCCTATTAGACCAGGGCAGCTGTAGCGCTATTATACGGGGACATCGCATAAACCAAATTGTACCGATTATGGGGGGTAGTCGGTCCTGTTACTATTCCGAAAAAAAACCGAGTGGCTGGAAGCCAGAAAGCTTTCGGGACTCGCTTTGGGCTTCGAGATACGTTGGGAAAACCCAGGATGTATGCTCTACGCTGGCCATACCAGTTGGGCATGTCAAATTGGACACCTTAGATAAACTGCAGTTCTGGGTAGAAGGCTATACCCCCTGGTCGACAGAGGCCGTTGCGTCTTGGTTTCGTGAACGGGATACGGGAGCTTGGCTAACTGTTATGAGGGTCTACAAAATAGATCCCGTCAACTTTGGGAGCGCAGATTCGCTCGGGATGGGAAGGGTGGCTCCCTTTATTGCACGTGGAATACGCCCGATAATAGATGACGAATCGTGGAGTAGGACGTTGGAAGAGCTCGATGCCATGGTATCTAGTAGAGATGAAAAAAAACGGGGAGAAGAGTTAGATCTTAAAAGCCGAATGGATAATTTAAAAACTTGGAATTCGTCCGTGCCTGAAGGGTATGAGATTACAGATTTTAGGCGCTGGGAGAAATTGTTACAGAGAAAAAAGAACCTCGTATTCCATGGCGTTCCGGGAACTGGAAAAACATACGTTGGCAAGGCATTTGCAAGATGGGTTGTTGGGGGAGATAGGCGGCGCTTAGAAACGGTGCAGTTCCATCCGGGTTTCGCTTACGAAGATTTTATTCAGGGTTTACGACCGGTAAGTGTTAAGGGGCAGGTCCGCTACGAATTAACGGATGGGCTATTCCTGCGGTATTGTAAAATGGCGGCTGGAGACAGGGAGAATCCCTACGTCTTCTTCATAGACGAATTGAACAGGGCTTCCCTACCTCGCGTTTTTGGGGAGCTCAACTTTTTACTCGAATATCGAGACGAATCGATATCCCTATCGGGGGGAGGGATCCCCTTCAGTATTCCTCCAAACCTGTATATCTTGGCAACAATGAATGAGGCTGATCGTTCAGTATCGTCTATTGATCAGGCAATGATCCGTCGTTTCTCCTTTGTTCATTTAAAGCCCAATTACGGCGCAATAGAAGCCTACTTTGCAAAATACGGTTTTAATAGCGCTCCTCTTGTCACCCTATTAAAAGAGATCAATGAAGCGGTTTCCGCTGAAGAAGTCCAGATGGGTATTTCTTTTTTTATGCAGGATGGAGAATATCTCCCCGAGCTATTAGCTGATATATGGGTCGGAGAAGTCGAACCCTACTTAAAAGAGTCCTTTTATGGGCACCCTGAGAGTTTCCAGTTGTATAGGTGGGAGGCGGTAAGGGAGCGTTTAAACCCAATTAAAAGACCATAGGGGTATGGAACTGAATCTGATTGAAGAAGAGACGCTTTATATGCCTGAAGGCGTCCTTTCTCCTCGTTGTATAGAGACCATAGAAAATACCTATGCTGAGTATTTTTCATTATGGTGGGTTCGAAAGCAGGGGGATTTGATGGCTGCCCTGCGATCGAAAGGATATGTGGGAGTCTTTCCGCTGGGCCCCGTTGGGTCTATACGTGTCGAACCCAAGATTTCCTGTTCCTCTATATGGAAAATGATTACCAACTCGTTGGGGGAGGAGTTTGACTGCCATCCCCCTGAAAATGTGCGGTCTGTGGCGGATTTATCGCATCACTTAGTGGCAACATACGTTCGTCTCGTAGAAGAACGGTTGGCTCGTGGGTTGCTCTGGGAATACCAGAGCAACGAGGAAGCGGGGCAGCCAATTAGAGGTCGAATAATTGGTCCGGACGTAAGGCGCCCGCCCTTGGTTCGATGTCGGTATGATGAGGGGGGATATGACCACGGGGCCAACCAGAGAATCCTTTGGACGTTAAGTCACCTTGAGATAGCGGTTTCGGAAAAGGAACTGGTTTGTAGGATAAGGCGCCTCAAAAAAGAATTGGCCACCCAGATATGCTTAAAGCCGATTGTAGGGGAACCATCACCCGTTCGATATCCTCGTCTGTTTTCTGATTACCGTACGCTTGATACCCTGAGCACGCTTCTCCTAAATCACTTGAGTCCGGATGTTCCATCGGGAGCATTCTTAACAGTTCCCTTTGTTTTGCATATGCCGACTCTGTTTGAAGAGGGGGTTGCCGGCTGGCTTTATAGGACCTTTAGTGAGCGCGTTATGGTCCGGCGACAATGGTCCGTGCCCTTAAAGGGACGGAATTCTCCGTGTTTTCGGATTGATATTGCGTTGCTTGATAGGGAAACGCAGCAAGCTTTTGCCGTTTTTGACACGAAGTATAAACGAGATACGCGGCCAACTACGGCCGATATCCAGCAGGTTACATCCTATGCGGTCGAAACGGGTGCGAAAAACGCTGGTTTACTTTATCCGCACGATAATATAGAGCGTGCACATCTCTCTGTTGGACCGATTGCTGTAAGGTCAGTGGGCTTTGACTTCGCAAGCGAGGATTGGGATGAAATAGTGGGCGAAGTTAACATTTACATTAACGATTTATTGAGGGCGCATAATTTAAATTATGTAAATTAATAGGGTAAACAAAAAACACATAAGGATTTAATACTTTAGCCTTCGATTATGGTCTGACTATAGATCCGTCTGGACGTCGGTCTTCTGCAGCGTGGTTACAGGCATGTATTTCTAAAAGGTCCTTAGCGCACTTTTCGTCGATATCAATTCCCAAACCAGGTTCTTCATTGGCATAAAGATACCCACCATCAAGAACGGCATGTCCGGGAAAAGCAGCTAGCTCTGATGGACTAAAGTGATTCTCCTCTTGTATGCCAAACCCCGTTGTGGCCATATCTAGATGCATGGCTGCGGCCTGGTTTACAGGATCGTTGTCTCCTCCTTCTTGCCATGCCGTATGCACTCCGTGAAACTCGCACAAATGAGCTATTTTTTGACAGGGGGTTATACCACCCGCCTTAGAAACGCGCACGCGCACGTAGTCAATTAATCGCTCAGTGATAAGCGGCACGTATTCGTGTGGGTTCACAAAGAGTTCGCCCATTGCTTGCGGTGTTGTACACTGCTGGCGGATGTGTCTGAACCAGTCAATTTGTTCAGGTGAAAGGACGTCTTCCAGGAAAAAAAGGCGGTATGGCTCGAGTAGTTTAGCTAGCGTCACGGCGTTATGTGGGCGAAGGTGTTCGTGCACGTCGTGCGTTAGTTTTAAGGAAAAGCCCAAGCGATCGCGCAGGTTGGCAAACATTTCTGGAATAGTTTCAAGATATAATTCGTCGTCAAAAAAACGATCTTTACTGAGATGATTCTTGGGGAGGGGAATGTCCGCTGCTTCTCTAAATCCGCCTCCTCCATAGGCTCCCAACTGGCACCGAATTACTTCATATCCCTCTTCGTTATATCGAATAATGTCTTCGATAAGGGCTTCGATATCGTTGCCGCCAGCATGAGCATAGCAGGGCACAGCTGTCCGTGTTGGGCCTCCAAGGAGCTTGTAAACAGGCATACTAGCTTCTTTGCCCTTGATATCCCATAGAGCCATGTCGATGCCAGCTAGCGCTGTGTTGAGTATGGATCCATTTCTCCAGTATGCGCTTGTATAGATGCTTTGCCAGATGTCTTCTATATGTCCAGCATTTCTGCCAATAATCAACGGAGCTATTACTTCGTTGATGGCGGTTATAATAGCGGAGGAATGATGATGATCGCTAGCCGAGCCAATCCCATACAGTCCAGGTTGGTCGGTTAGTATTTTTACGATAACCCACGTTCCGTTGGCT
>Ga0255759_10002160_pt1 | contig 17623 bp, 19 predicted proteins | sample 101ome_20_FD_179959 | JGI IMG/M metagenome (GOLD analysis project Ga0255759, IMG submission 179959) | Coastal salt marsh microbial communities from the Groves Creek Marsh, Skidaway Island, Georgia - 101404AT metaG (version 2) | ecosystem: Environmental > Aquatic > Marine > Intertidal zone >...
TGGAGACATGATTGGTTCGGTAAAAGCTAAAGAAATTGGTTTAATTAATGATTTTGTAGAAGCTGAGAAGCTAACCGAGACTGTTATGGCTTTAGCAGATAAAATTGCAAGTAAACCATCATCAACGGTAGCTACTGGCAAGAAGGCTTTTTATGAACAAGCTGAAATGAGTCTATCAAAAGCTTACGAATATACCTCAGAGGTCATGAGAAATAACTTATTAAGAGATGATGCAAAAGAGGGTATAAGCGCTTTTATTGATAAAAGGTCTCCAGACTGGCAAGACGATTAATGATAAAAAAAGCATTACTAACTGGATTTTCTTCTGGAATTGGTTTTGCTTATGCAAAACATCTAGCAAATAATGGTTGGCACCTAGATTTAGTTTCACAAAATAAAGATAGAGCATTATCTGCTTTAGATGATTTAGATTATGATCATTGTTTTATACATTCTTGCAATCTTAGCTCGCCAGAAGAACTCCATAATTTAATAAAAGAAATTTCAACACCTGATTTATTAGTTGCTAATGCAGGAGTAGGCATTAATGGGAGTGTCGGTAAAAATACACCTAGAGATATTCAAGACGCAACTTATTTAATGTTTGGAGGTGTTATTAACCTTATTGAACATTTTTTACCTAAAATGAAAGAAAAAGATTCAGGGAGAGTTGTAATAATTTCCAGCATTGGAGCTCTAATACCTATGCCAAAATCATCAATTTATGCCGCTGTAAAATCTGGAATATATTCCTATGGCAGATCTTTAAATGAGGAATTAGAGAATACAAATGTTTCTGTAACAGTAAGTTTGCCAGGCTATGTTCGAACCAATATTCATAAGAGATCTGGTCTTGAACACCTTACAAAAAAAATACCTAATTGGATGTGGATTTCAGCTGACAAAGTAGTAGTTGACACTGAAAAGGCTTCTAGAAAAGGAAAGTCGCACATTATTCCTGGGTTTTTGTATAGAATCACCAGTATTTTCTTTAATCTTAAAATTACAAAAATTATTTGGAAGACATTAAATGCAAGAAAGTAATTCTTTACAAAGTTTTGGTCGTTTAATGACCAGTCTTGAGGGAACGTCATTAACCATTGAAGATAAAAAGCTATTATCCAATAAACATGTAGGTGGAATCGTTCTTTTTTCTAAAAATTTTGAATCACAATTACAAATTCAATCATTATGTTCAGAAATCAAAGCAGTAAAAGAGAATATTATTATTGCAGTAGACCAAGAGGGGGGAAGAGTACAAAGATTTAAAAATGAATTTACTGTATTACCCTCCATGCAAGATCTTGGTGATTATGCTATTAAGAAAAATAATATGGGAATATGTCACGAAATAGGGTGGCTGATGGCAAGCGAGTTAGTTGCTTCGGGTATAGACATAAGCTTTGCTCCAGTATTAGATGTAGATAGAGAAACAAGCAGCATTATTGGAAACAGGGCATTCTCAAATGATCCCAAGTTGCTTATAAAATTAGCAAGAAATTTTATCAATGGAATGAATGAGGCAGGCATGCAGGCAACTGGTAAGCATTTTCCTGGGCACGGAGGTATATTTGAAGATAGCCATATCACTGAGCCTGTTGACAATAGATCATATGAAAAATTACTAGAGATTGATTTAAAACCTTTTATAGAACTAAAAAATAATTTAGGTGCGTTGATGACAGCTCATATAACTTTTCCAAAGATAGATGATATTTGTGTGAGCTACTCCGATATATGGATAAAAAAAATATTAAAAGAGAAACTAACATTTGAAGGAATAGTCTTTAGCGATGATTTATCTATGAAAGGTGCAGGTGCTTTCTCAATGGGTGAAAAAGCTATGAAATCAATCGAGGCTGGTTGCGACATGGTTTTAGTTTGTAACGATTATGATGGAACAATGGATGTTATTGATACTTTTGAAAAAAACGATGTCCAGATGTCAGCCAAAATTAAAGATTTAAAGAATTCTGCAGATATCAATTGGAATGATTTAGAAAATCAAGATAGAGTTATAGATGTTAAAAATTTAATTAAAGAAATGGGGAGAACATAATGAGAAGAATAATTACAGGCCATAACAGTGAAGGAAAATCCATTATTACTCTAGATGGCCCTCCAGCAAGAACAATAGGTGAGGATGTTGGCGGTTTATTTGAGATATGGAATACAGACGGAAATTTAATTGACACAACTGATTCTATTGATAGAGCAGATACTGATATTGTTTTGTCTCCGCCTGAAAATGGATCAAAATTTAGGTATTTTCAAATAAATCCAACTCCAGAAGGTGTGCCAATGGAGATGATGCAAGAAATTGCAGCTGATGCATTTGAAAAAATAGGCGCTGCACATCATAGGGTTGACACATCAAAGCATCCAGCGATGCATAAGACAGATACTATTGATTACATTATTTTATTAAAAGGAGATGTCACACTAATTTTAGACGAAGAAGAAGTAACTTTAGAACCTCACGATGTGGTAGTTCAAAGGGGAACTAATCATGCATGGGTTAATAATGGAGATGAGCCAGCATTATTAATAGCTGTCTTAATTGATAGCGATCTAAAATAATTAGAAGCTGATTGTCCCGTTATTGATTTGCTCGTAGTTTTCACTAGTAAGCCTTGTATAGCATTCGCTTTTTGGTTCTCTTACAAATATCAAATCGTCATTAACCTTGTCTAAGTGATAAGCCTCTTCTCTAAGATCACCTTTCTTTAATTTAAATGTTCCTGTTGTTTCCATCTCTTCAATAATTCTTACAAAAACAGGTCTAGCATAGGAGGGTAGTTTTTCATCAACAAAGGATGAAAAAGCACTCCAATCAAATGTATTAGGATTACAGTTAAAAGCTACCATTCCAGCTCTACCTTCGCTATGAGGCACTTTAACTCCATAAACATTTGCCATATTAACTTGCTCGAAAGAGTTAAGTATTTCACCCACTTCATTAGTAGATACATTTTCAGATTTCCATCTGAAAGTATCTCCAACTCTGTCAACAAATTGATAATGTTGTCTACCTAGGGCAAAACCAACATCCATTTTTTTTAATAGATCTCCAGTATCAAACCAACGATCGCCATCTTCCTCAACATCTCTCTTAACTTTCTTTTCACTAGCTTGAGCATCTGTATAGCCATTGTATATGGCATTTGGACCAATTTTTATTAATGCCAAACCAGGAGAATCATCTTTGACTTCAATATATTTTCCATTTTCATCTACTTTTAATTTATCCTCTGCAACGTCATATTCAAATAATTTAATATCAACATTTGTCATGCCAATTGTTTGGTCTTTATTTAAAAGATTCATGAACATGCCATTAGCTTCACTTGCACCATATATTTCACAAATCCTTTCAACGTTAAATCTGTTTCTAAAAGTATCCCAAAGATCTGGCCTCAGTCCGTTTCCAACCATTTTTGATATTGGATTATTAACTTCTTCTGCACAAGGTTCTTGAAAGCTTAAATATCTGCATAGTTCACCAACATATACAAATGCAGTTGTATTGAATTTTTGAGCTTCTGACCAAAAAGATGATGCAGAAAATTTACGTTTGATAAAAGTTGAAGCCCCAACTTTAATAGTGGCACAAAGGCCAAGTATCAGACCGGTTGAATGATATAAGGGAAGACAGTTGTACATACAATCCTCACTTGTCAGCCTATATCCAGCCATAGTGATATTTGTAGACCCAGCAACCACTTTAACGTTAGTAAATAATGCAGCTTTAGGAACTCCGGTTGTACCTGATGTAAATATGTAAAAAGCAGTATCTCCTGCAACTACTTGATTTGTTTGTTCAAGATTGCCAGATTTAGATTGGTCAAGATTCTCAGTAATATTTGAAGCCCATTCAGGACATTTATTTGGAGCAGTATCTTCAACCCAAAGCAAATCAGATGATTTAGTAATATTAATTTCAGATAAGACACCTTCCAAAGATTCAGATAATTCGTCTCCAAAAATACATTTCTTGGAATCAGATGTGTTTATGCAATGGATAAGAGGCTTTCCGGTAAGACTCGTATTAATTAAGACTCCAATAGCTCCTAATTTATTTATTGCTAAAAGTGAAATAACAAAGTTAGGCCTATTCTCCATGAATAGAACAACTCTATCTCCATGCTCTATACCTTCATTTGCTAACTTATTTGCGAGAACATTTGCAGCCTCATTTGTTTTTGAGTAGGTCCATACTTCATCTTCAAAATAAAGAAAATCTTTTTCGCCATATTCATCAACTGTATCTTGAAAAGAATGGGCAAGTGATGCATTTGAGTCTAATTCAGGCCACTTATATCTGACCATTGGTATGATATATCTAAGTTCAGATATAACTCTAAAAAACTCTTTAATGGAAGCTAGCATGTCTATATCCCCCTGATATAGTTATAAATTAATCTACAGATGTAATTATTATTTCATCCGAGCCTGTTGGTAATATTACCATAGTGCCATCATGAGAGGCAGTCCAGTTATCCATGATTTTATCTACACCTCTATACATAATGTTTTCCATTAATTGGTTTCTTGGAGCTGGAAGATGATGATAAAAAACTAAGTGACCCACATTTGCTTCTTGAGCAGCTTGAACAATTTCTGGAATGGGAGTGTGATAATCTTGAATATCTATAGTTACTTTTGCAGCCATTGTATTACCAATTCTTTCTGCATTTTTATTTATTAGATTTACAAGATCAATCGACATAGACTCATGGAATAAAACATCAACATTTTTAGAATTATTGACTAGATTTTCATCATAGATAGTATCGCCACTTATACTAATTGACCTACCTTTGTAATCAATTCTATAACCTAATGCAGGATCAACAGGATCATGCGAAACACTATATGCTGTAATCTTCAAGTCCCCGTCATCAATTAATATAGGATTATCTAATTTAACAGTATGCGTATCAAAACCAGCTATATCCAATGGAGCAATAGTATCTCCGTGATGCTCATTTCTGAAAAAATAATCTTTTGTATAAGCAAGCTCTATACCATCTGTAAGCATTTGAACCCCCTCAGGCCCATATACTTTTTGCTTAGATTTTCTTCCGCCATTGATCCAAGTTGCTTGATGAAAATCAGCGATATCAAAGATATGGTCAGAATGCAGGTGGGTATAAAATATTCCCTTAACCTTATCCCATGGTGTGTTCCAGTCATTAAGATTTTGAGCACTGCCTCCACCGGTATCAAATATAAAAATATTATCCCCAGCTTGAATTAAAATACATGTTTCAGCTCTATCTGGTGCTGGAATAGGTGCTCTTGAACCACAAACTACTCCAGTTAAAGCATCCTCTTCTGGGAGATAAGACGATGGAGCTGCCAAATTTTCTATTGCCGATTCTAGCAATCTGTCCTGAAAGGCAGGCTGCCTTAAAAGAATGAATATTGTTATTACTAATGTAACTAAAATTATAGATAAATATTTTAAAAACCTTTTCATCAAATTCTCCAGTAATTTTTAAATATTACACCTCACAATTTACTGTGTATATTAAATTGCATATAACTACGTTGTGCAAAAAAACTCAATGAACTAATATAGATGTCTATTTTTACTATCTATTTAGGGGATAAACATGAGCGACGTTAAAGAATACGATTTTGTAGTATATGGAGCTACAGGCTTTACTGGTAAATTAGTTGTTGAATATCTAGTAGAAAAATATAGTAACAATCCTGAGATTAGTTGGGCTCTAGCGGGTAGAAATCTCGAAAAACTAGAATCAGTTGCTGCATCTAAAAATGTTTCTGAAGATACGGGGCTATTAGTGGTTGATAGTAATGATATTGCAAGCATTGAGGAAATGGTTTCAAAAACAAAATGTGTTTTAACTACTGTTGGTCCATATCAGCTATATGGTAATGATATTGTTGCAGCATGTGCAAAATCTGGAACAGATTATGTTGATCTATGCGGTGAACCTGGATGGATGCATGAAAAAATTAATGAGCTGAGTGATGTGGCAAAAGAATCTGGATCAAGAATAGTGTTCTCATGCGGATTTGATAGTATTCCCTTTGATTTAGGTGTTCTGTTTTTACAAAATGAAGTTATAAATAGATATGGTAAACCCTCTTCAAATGTTAGAGGCAGAGTTAGAGGAATGAATGGTGAATTTTCAGGAGGTACTGCTGCATCCCTTGGTGCTACTATGGCAGCTCTAAAAGAAAAGCCTGAACTTTTTGCAGTTTTAGCTAACCCATTTGCACTTTCAGATGGTTTTACTGGACCTGAGCAACCAGCTGACAACAAGCCTATTCTTGATGAAAAATTAGATACATGGGTAGCTCCATTTTTTATGGCACCAATTAACACTAAAAATGTGCACAGATCTAATATGTTGATGAATCATATGTATGGTGAGGATTTTTGTTACAACGAAATGTGGGTTATGGGTTCAGGTGATGAAGGCAAAGCTGCAGCAGACTTTATTTCTTCATCCAATCCTTTAAGCGATGCACCAAAACCTGGTGAGGGTCCATCAAGAGAATCTAGAGAGAACGGAAATTATGATGTTTTATTTTGTGGAGACATAAATGAAGAAAGTGTTCATGTTTCTGTAGCTGGAGATATGGACCCTGGTTATGGCTCAACTTCCAAGATGATTACTGAGAGTGCAATATGTTTAGTAAAAGAATGTGAAGATCTTACAGGAGGCATTTACACCCCAGCACCCTCAATGGGAATAAAACTAATTAAAAGATTACAAGACAATGCTGGATTAACATTTAAAGTTGAGAATTAATGATCAAAGAGAACATCAAAAAATGGCATGATCTTATAAAGGGAGATTACTCTGGAGGATTTGATGAGCTCTTGGATGATGATGTTAGTTTTTATTCTCCTATAGTTTTTTCTCCACAAAGAGGAAAAGAGCTTACAACTTTATATCTTATGGCAGCTGGAAATACATTTGGTGGTGACCAATCTATAGATGGAACCCTTGAAGAATCTAGTTTCAAGTATACAAAAGAAGTTTTGGACGGCAATCAAGCAGTATTAGAGTTTGAAACTCAAATCGATGGCAAATATGTTAACGGCGTTGATATTATTACTTTTAATGATGAAGGAAAAATTATTGAATTTAAAGTAATGATAAGACCTCTTCAGGCTGTAAATATCATTCATGAAAAAATGCAAGATATGCTAAAGCAATTAAAATAAATGAGCGCATTCAAGATTTTTCATAATTCAAGATGCAGCAAATCAAGACAAGCTCTTCAAATACTTCAAGACAGTAACTGTGATATTGAGATTATTAACTATCTTGAGACAGATCTAGATGTATCTCTAATTAAGGATGTTTTAAAAAAGTTATCTCTTAAACCAAGAGACATTTTAAGAACAAGCGAGCAGGACTATAAAGACAACAATCTAAAAGAAGATGACTTTTCTGATGATGATCTGATTGACTATATGATCAAACATCCTAAATTAATTGAAAGACCTATCGTAATTAAGGGACACAGAGCTGTTTTAGGAAGGCCGCCTGAAAATGTTTTAGAACTAATCTAGCTCACCGTCTTGTCTTAATTTTTCCCTTATTTTTGTCGCACTTATATTGGTTATTGAATCTTCAAAAACTTCTTCTTCAAAAACATAGCCAACACCACGACCATAAGAAATATTTACTATGTTTGGAACAAGCATAATTTCATAGTCCACACCTTTCTTAAACCCATCCTTAGATAAACCTTCTTCTATACTTTCACAAACAGTTTCCCAATCAAAAGGATTGTCCTCTTGACCAATTCCTCCAGATGATCCTTGAACATCTCTCACTTGAATAACAACTTGACCAGTTTTTGCAACACATCTTTTAAATAGTTCTTGATGGCCTTGGTGCCATGGTTGCCATCTACCAAGCATTTGAACAGTTGGTTTTTTCCAATCAAACATTTTTTAATATTTCCTTAGCTATGTTGTGATGATTGGTGTCATTCATTTCAGTAATATGAAAATTAACCTCTTTTGGTTCTTCAAACATTTTATTAGTATCTTCAAATCTGCCTTCTGATATTGTATTCATCCATATTGTTATGTCGGGGTCAAAGTTAGCTCTGGTTTCAGCAGTAGGGCAAACAAAATCGCATATAACGTATCTGTTATTGCTTTTTTCAAAGTCTGCAAAAGTCTTCATTCTCATGCTTTGTCTAATTCTTCCTTCAGAAGAGAAATCCCAATCATTTGACATATTTCTTACAACGTCAGCGTTATACCACGCAGCATCTATAAGGGGCTGAAGGCGTTCAGCTAGATATGTTTTACCACTTCCTGGAAGACCCATAATTAAGATTTTCATAATTATCTGATTTTTTTAATGCTAAAAATTTCGTTCTTAAAGTACATTTTATCTTCTTTGGTAATAGCAGTCTTGATTTTTTTTTGAGCTGCAGGTGATTTTTCTATTTCTTGAATTTCTTTTTCAGGAATTTGGCCTATATACAATATGTTTGCCCATTTGGCATCTACGCCATGACCAAATAACTCGGAAACTGTTTGATCAGGACTCCTTTTAAAGTTAAAGGTATAAAATTTTGGTTTTGAATAAGAGTATTTATTATTTTCACCCACTGGATTATTTTTTAGGTACTCAATGATATCTTTTGCATTATTAGGGAAGGGATCTTTGTCTTTCCATGCAACTCTGATAATTTTTTCTACTGTATCACCTCCACATGAATGTGTTACAAGCAATCTTCCTGATTTGTTCAATAATCTCATTAAAGGAGCAATTACATTATTTACTTTGGTTTTTACCAATGATGCCGCTCTATATGCCTGTGAAGCAATAATTAAATCATAATTATTATTCTCATAGTCATTATCTAGGAACGGTTCTAGGTATCTTTTATGATCTTCTCTATAAATTCTTATTATGCAAGGGTGGGCATATGAAGTTCGTGATTTATTATCAATTTCAATACCCCAGTATCTTTTGATAAAGTTATTTAATTTATTAATTTGATCATGAAAATCATAAGAATTATCTTCTTTAAGAATTAGAGTATAGGTTTTAACTTTCTTATTCTTAATCTTATTATTGTTTTCAATATGACCAAGCTCAGCAAACTTTACATTAGTCATAGTCACTAATAAGTTTGGATGCTCTACAAACCTATCAGGCATTTTTTCAAGAGTATTTTTTAAATCCTCATAGCTTATTTCTTTACCTGTAATTAACAATGAAGTGTATGGATGATGTTTATGGAATGTTTTAATAACATTAGATTTAATAGTTCCATCGCCAGTTCCAGCATCAAGAACTCTTAAAAAAGTTCTATTCTTTGGCATAGATGCAATATAGGGAGTTAGCTCCGCAGATATTGCTCTTTTTTCACTAGTATTTTGAATAAATGACAAGTATTTAAGCCTGTCATCAAAGAATCTTTTTTTCCCCATAATTTGCCCCTAATTCTTATCATATATTATTTTTTAAATTGCTCAATAATGCGTTTACGTAGTCAATATTTTGAGATTAAAATATCTTTTTCTGGGGAGAAAACTAATGAAAGAAACTAAGTTACCTCTGTTAATTGGAATTGGATCAAGAATAAGAAAATCACCTTATTTCGATTCAACAATTAAGTATGGAGTTACCGGATTTACCATATATAACAGGATGTATTTGCCAACTGCCTTTTCTGGACCTGAAAGTGAATATAACAGTTTAATCAATGATGTTACTTTTGGTGATTTTGCTGCAGAGAGACAAGTTGAAGTTTCTGGTCCTGATGCTTATAACTTTATTAGATATATAAACCCAAGAAATTTATCAAAATGTGACATCGGTGATTGTAAATACATTGTTTTAACTGATAAAAATGGTGGGATTATTAATGATGCATGTTTGCTAAGGCTTGAGCCAAATAAATTTTGGGTTTCTCCTGGAGATGGTGATGTCTTGCTTTGGCTACAGGGTATAGCAATTAATTCTGGTATGGATGTAGATATTCATGAACCAGACGTTTCTCCTCTACAAATTAGCGGCCCAAAAGCTGGAAAATTAATCCAAAAACTATTTAATGGTATTCATGATGATCTGGGTTATTACAAGGCCAGAGAGACATCTTTAAATAATATACCTATGGTCATTGCTCGAACTGGTTGGAGTGGTGAACTTAGCTATGAGCTATATCTTCAGGACAGAAAAAAGGGTGATGAATTATTTGAAATAGTGCATGAAGCAGCAAAAGAGTTTAATGGAGCTGTTATTGCTCCAAATACAATAAGAACCATTGAGGGAGGATTACTGTCCTACCAAAGTGATTTTGGTCGTGAACATAATCCTTTTACTATTGGTTTGGATAGACTTGTAGACCTAGATCAAGACATTGATTTCATTGGCAAAGAAGCTTTAAAGAAAATCAAATCGGAGGGTATCTCAGAAAAATTGGTTGGAGTAGAAATAGATGGTGATCCAATACAAAAGGTGCCTGAAAATTTTTGGCCAGTATTTGACGAAAATCATAATAAAATTGGAAGGCTTTCTAGATGCTTTTTTTCACCAAGACTTAAGAAAAATATTGGCCTCGCTATCATTGATATTAATTTTGTTGAACCAGGCACACCTTTAGTAATAGAGTCACCCAAAGCACATTTAAATGCACAAGTTCATGAATTACCATGGTTTCCTGCTGAAAAAAGTACTAATCTAGATTAATGAAAAATTTATACTTATTAGTATTGCTTATATTTGGAAATAATACCTTTTCTATGATTATTGATAATTTAGATGACAAAAGAGCTAATTGGAGCGCCATTTCTGATAATGTGATGGGTGGAATATCTGAAGTTAATTTTTATGAGGTCGAAGAGGGCGAAGAAAAATTTTATAGACTTGAAGGGACTGTTAGCACAGCAAATAATGGCGGTTTTATCCAATCTGTTATTCGTTATCCATTCAATGCAGAAGAATACAGTGGAATTAAGATCAAAGTTAGAGGTACAAATGACGCTTATTACGTTTGGATAAGAACACCATCAAGCAGATTTCCTTGGGATAGGTATATTGCATCATTCACCCCAGGAGATGAATGGTCAACTGTTGAAATCCCATTTTCTGCATTTAAGAAATCGAATTTCTACATGCCAAAGAAGATGAATATTTCAAAAATAAGAACAATTGCTTTTGCAGCATACGGTAAAGACTTTCAAGCTGAGCTTGATTTGGCTCAAATAGAGCTTTACTAATATGTTTTCTGACCAAGATAGGTCATTTATGGAGATGGCACTAGATGAGGCTCAGCTATCATTTAATGATAATGAAGTACCCGTTGGTGCAATCATTGTTAAAGATAATGAAGTAATTGGCTCTGGCCATAATCAGGTTATACACACTAACAACGTAACTTCACATGCTGAAATAAATGCAATTATTGACGCTTCAAAAAATACAAATAATTACAGACTTAATAATGCAAAAATGTATGTAACTTTAGAGCCATGTCATATGTGTGCGAAAGCAATAATTGATGCAAGAATTGATGAGGTTATTTTTGCGGCACCTGAGCCTAAGACTGGGAGCATTATTTCAATTGATAACATATATGAAAGAATTAAGTTCAATCATAAAACATCATATAAATATGGCTTGTTACAGAATGAAAGCTCAAATTTATTAAAGAAATTTTTCAAAACTAAAAGATAGTTAGGTTAAAAATTTCTCCATTCTGGTATGAGGTATATTTGTATCAGATTGATATGGTTCAATCGCTTCATATCCTTGTGATTTATAGAAATTTAAGGCAACGTTTCTAGCATTTAATGTAATAATGCTCGCTCCAAGGACCTTGGCTTGATTTTCTAATCGATCAACAATTAATGACCCCAAACCCATTCTTCTTCTATTTTTAGATACACCCATATATCTTATTTGAGCTTCTTCGCTATTATTCATATGCAATCTTCCACAGGCCACAATCTCTTTTGATGATGTTATTGCCATAAAATGATAGCTTCTATCTTCAAGATCATCTTTTAGGGGAATGTGAGGTATATTGAGAGGCTTTCGTAAAATTTCCCATCTAAAATCATCATATTTTTTCCATTCTGCTTCAGTTTTTGGGGATCTGATTTCAATTTGATCCATCATAAAGTTGATTAAATATCTAAATCAACCCAGACAGGGCAGTGGTCTGATGGTTTCTCCATAGCTCTAGCATCATAATCAATTCCAGTTCCCGATATTGCATGCGTTAAGTTATTTGAAACCATAATATGATCAATTCTTAGACCTCTTTTTGGATTGTCATCAAACATTCTTGACCTGTAGTCAAACCATGAATAAATAGATGATTCATCAGGATTTTCTTTTCTCCATGAATCTGTGAAGCCTAGGTTCTTGATGCTATTCCACATTTCTCGCTCTTGAGGTTGAAAAGACGTCTTACCATCGCGAAGCCATCTTTTTACATTTTCCGCACCAATTCCAATATCGGTATCCTCGGGGGCTACATTAAAATCACCCATAACAATTAAATTCTCTTTTGTTTTTTGCAGTTCTTTGATGTGCTTTTTTAAGTCATCATAATATTTAATTTTCTTTGGAAATTTTGTTTCATGATTGATATTTTCTCCTTGAGGGAAATAACCATTCATAATTGTTATTTCAGAATCCTTTGTTGTAAACGTACACTCTATAAACCTTTTTTGATCTTCTAGAGTATCTTTTTTAAAACCTTTTACCGTTTTGATAGGTTTTTCCTTGCTGAGAATAGCAACGCCATAATGACCTTTTTGACCCCAATATTCTGGATGATAACCAATTTCTTCAATCACATCTAAAGGAAAATCAGGATCATTTACTTTAGTTTCTTGCAGCCCAATGACATCAGGGTCAAGAGTGTCTCTTAAATGAATAAGTTGATGTGGGCGAGCTCTAATACTATTGATATTGAAAGATATAATTTTCATAATTTATCCTACTTTAGAAGCAAGCAATTTATTATCTAAGTTTAAATAATCATTAATGATATTAGTAGACTCTATTAATAAATAATCTCGTTTAAAATCAATATCGTTATTTGTGTTTTCATTTTCCTTATTATTTTCATCCAGATCTTCATAGGTTGAAAATATTTCTAGACCAAGACCTTCTCTTCTTTTATTTTCTATTTGCAAAAGCCAATCCTTTCTTGCTTCTTTTTCAGATTTTCTAGTTTCTAAGTTTAGACTAAGAAGTTTTTTATCTTTATTTAAGTAATATCTATCTCTTACCTCTCCAAGATATTTTAAGTTTGGACTGGTAGTTAATCTTTGAGAATACAGATCTTTTATTTCAACAACTTTGTCAGTATCAAAGCTAAATTTCTTATGCCTATAAGGTCTAACAGTGTCCCATTCTAATGCGGTTGGGTATGAGCTTTCACCAACAGTTTCAATATCCCAAGTAGAAAGGAGTTCAATATCAGGTATCACGCCTTTATTTTGTGTGCTAGAACCATCAATACGGTAATACTTCGATTCTGTAATCTTAATCTGACCCTTTGAAATACTTTCTAAGCTTTGAACTGTTCCTTTGCCAAATGTTCTTTGACCAAGCACGATACCCCTTTGATAATCCTGGATTGCACCAGCAACTATCTCAGAGGCTGATGCTGAATAACGATTAACCAGAACTGCCATTGGTTTATGCCATGCTTGTTTAGCCTTACTTGAACCATAAGGTTGAATATAGCCAGCCTTATGTTTAACTTGAACTGTTGGGCCAGAGGATACAAATAAGCCAACTATTTTATTAGCTTCGATTAATGCACCTCCGCCGTTATTTCTAAGATCTAAAATAACAGCATCGACACCTTCGATTTTAAAATCTTTAAGAATATCCTCTACGTCATTACTACTACTTCTATAGTCTGAATCTCTATTTTGATAGGCATTAAAATCAATATAAAAAGAGGGTAAGTCTATTATTCCAATTTTATTTCCTTCCTTAGTTTCTATGATTTTAGATTTAGCAGCTCTGTCTTCAAGCTTTATCTCTTCTCTTGTTAAAGTTACTAATTTTCTAGTGCTATCTGCAGAATCAGAGGATATTAACTCTATCTCAACTTGAGTTCCTGACTCACCTCTTATTAGATCTACAACTTCATCAATTCTCCAGCCTACAACATCAACATATTCTTTATCTTCTGCATCTATCTGTCTTATTCTTGTTATTTTATCCTCTGGTAATATTTCTCCAGACTTTTCAGCTGGACCACCAGGCACTAGGCTAACAATTTTTGTATAGTCATCATCAGCACCTAATAGAGCACCAATACCCTCTAACTTTAGACTCATATTCATATCAAAATCTTCCGCTGATCTTGGAGATAAATATGATGAATGTGGATCAAATTGATTGCTAAGAGTATTTATAGCTATTGAAAAAATATCTTCTTCTTTTTGTTGCTGGATTCTTCTAATTCTATTTTTATATCTTTTTAGTAAAACTTTATTTGGGTCATCAGACAATGTTTCTGACATTAATGCCACAAGCAAATCATTTTTCGTCTCATTTCTCCATATATTTTTTAGAAGAGCTTCAGATGCAGGCCATTGGTTGTCTTCATAATAAATATCTATAAATTCATCTTTTGTAAAATCAAATGAATCTTTTTCAATCAGTTTTATTTGAAATTCAGAAAAGTCTACAAGTCTTTCAAAATATAAATTAATTATTAGGTATGCCAGATCTATATCAAAAGATTTTCCTGAATATTGACTTGATTCTTCTTTGAAGTTTTTTATTTCTGATTCAAGAAAATATAATTTATTTTCATCAAGCCTTTCAATTAATGCGCTTATATATTTATTATTAAAGTCATCTTTAACAAAATTCTTTATGTAGTGTTCTTTTTTTAACTTCTTAAAAACTTCTTTGCTGAGATTAATTTTTTCATCAGTAAGATTAGTAGATATATATTCTTGTGGTTCATAAGTTGAATTGCCACATGAAATTAGGACGACACATACGAAAGACCAAATGAGTTTATTTTTAATCACAAGTTATAAATTTTGTATTTTTGCAGCTTCTTCTCTAATAGTTTCAGGAGAACCTAGATTTTGTCTATTTACCCCAATCCTTTTGAACCAATAATGAATACCCATCAAATCAGTAAAACCCATGCCACCATGAACTTCTGTAGCTTTTTTGCTTATAACTTTAGAGACTTCCGAAACATGTGATTTTGCATGACAAGCCATCAGTCTTGATTCATCAGGAATATTATCAAAACAATGGGCAGCATGCCATACCAATGAATAACATGGCTCTAAATCTGATGCCATTTCAGCGCACATATGTTTTACAGCTTGAAAAGATCCAATTGCTCTACCAAACTGTTTTCTCTCTTTGGAGTACTCAACAGCTTTTTTTAGTAATGCTTCAGAAGCTCCAAGTGAATCTGCAGCTAAAACAATTCTTCCTGCATCAATAGATCTTGATATAGCCTGATTACTAGTCTTCGTTTCTTCTAGTATATCTATTGATGCTTTTTTAAATTGGATCTCATGATATGTTCTTGTTTTATCTACAGTTGTGAGTTCTGTGAGTTTTATATTTTTATCATTAATATCTATTACTCCAATCTGACCGCTCTCATCAGCAATCAACAAGTGAGAAGAATTTTCTACATCTAGAACAAATAGAGATTTTCCAGAAACAGTATTTTTTGTAAAACTAAATCCAAAATCATTTCTTGCTGCAATATATTCAGCAAAACCTACTGCAAACTTCATCTCATTATTGACTATAGAATTAAGGTATATATTTTTTTGGTCTTCGCTTCCTCCAAGTGATAAAGCTGTTGGTGCCATCACATATGATCCAGTAAAAGAGAAGGGTGCAACATTCTCTCCTAAGCTTTGTGAAACTGCTGTTGCAAACAGAAGATCTAACCCAAGACCCCCATAGTCTTCTGGAACCAGCAAGCTATTTATTCCAAGATTTAATATGCCACTTGAAATTGCATTCTTCATCTTTTGATTATTGCTATCAGCAATTTTTTTTATAGCATCAAGTGATGCATGATCTTGCAAAAACTTATTAACATTATCTTTAAAAAATTGTTGTTCTTCAGATAGACCAAAATACATATTAGACTCCGGAGAATTTTGGTTCTCTTGGCATTCCAAGGCCTCTTTCAGAGATTATATTTTTTTGAATTTGGCTTGTGCCCCCACCAATTATTAGTCCTAGATAATACATATATAAAAATTGCCAGGAACCTTTGTCTTTAAGGTAGGGGCTATCTTCATATAAAGTGCCGAGCTCTCCCATAACATCAACAGCAAAACCTTCCAATTCATGTCTAAGTTCAGTTCCATAATATTTTTGTATCATTCCAGCTATTTTTGCATCCTGACCTGGATTAAGCTTAGCGGATAACACTCGTAATGAATTTGATTGAAAAGCAGTCACTTTTGCTTGAAGTGCCATTAATTTATCTCTGTAAATAGGAATTTCAATTAACTTAACGCCATTAATAGTTTCCTTCTTCATTCTATTTATTAATGCATTAACCCTATTCATTGTTGCATTTGGGTCTGTTAAAGATCCTCTTTCATGAGACAGAGTTGCATTTGCTACAGCCCATCCTTCGCCTCTTTTGCCCACAATATTTTCTTCAGGAACAGCTACATCCGTAAAAAATACTTCATTGAAGCCAGCTTTAAGGGTCATATCAACTAAAGGTCTAACATCTATGCCCGGAGCATCCATTGGTATAAGTAAATAACTAATTCCAGCATGTTTCTTTGCTTCAGGTTCTGTTCTTACAAGACAAAACATCATTTGTGAATACTGAGCAGTACTTGTCCAAATTTTTTGACCATTAATAATCCACTTACCATCAATTAGTTCTGCCTTAGTTTGAAGACTTGCAAGATCACTTCCGGCATTTGGCTCAGAATAGCCCTGACACCATATTATTTCCCCATGGAGAGTTTTTTTAATATATTTTTGTTTTTGTTCCTTGGTTCCAAGTTCAAGAAGAGTGGGTACTAACATATCGATACCTTGCCCGCCCATTGGGGAGGGTAGACCATGATGGGCAAATTCTGATGCGATAATTCTATTTTTTATAACATCACTTTCAGCACCATAACCCCCATACTCTTTAGGAATAGATCTTGCGAAATATCCATTTTCAATAAGTATAGTTTGCCATTCTGATCTTGAGATATTTTTACCACTTTTCTCTGATATAGGACCAGCAAGATCTAATAATGCACTCTTAGATTCATTTTTAAAACTAACGCCTTTCCACTTTATGCAGAAAGCTTCTACTTCTTTTTTAAAAGCTTTGTATTCTGGTCCAAAATTTAAGTCCATATTTGTATTATCTTTCTATTATTTCCAATTTGGATCTCTTTTTTCTAAAAATGCTTTAATTCCTTCTTGAGCATCTTCACTGTTAAAACATTCAGCAATTTGCTTCTGTAAAAAAGGTAAAGCTTCGTCAAAAACCATACCATCTTGTTTTTCATATGCCTCTAATCCCATTTTCATAGTATTTGGTGCTAAAGATGCAAGTTGCTTTGCAAGATTGCTTACTTCTTTGTCTAATTTTTCTTCAGAAACCACCTTGTTAATTA
>Ga0255759_10002162_pt1 | contig 17611 bp, 18 predicted proteins | sample 101ome_20_FD_179959 | JGI IMG/M metagenome (GOLD analysis project Ga0255759, IMG submission 179959) | Coastal salt marsh microbial communities from the Groves Creek Marsh, Skidaway Island, Georgia - 101404AT metaG (version 2) | ecosystem: Environmental > Aquatic > Marine > Intertidal zone >...
AGCACATTAATACAGTTTCTTCTAAAGGTGTTTCAAAAAAAGATTTAGCGGAAATGATGATTGGTGAGAGCTTGCCAAAACCACCTAAAAGAACCACTGAGATTATTGATGAAAATATATTAGAAGTCAAAAACTTGGAGTCAGAAGAAATCGATGGTAAAAAAGCTTTTCAGAATATAACTTTTAATTTGAAAAAAGGTGAAATTTTAGGCATAGCTGGTGTTGAAGGAAATGGCCAAAGGGAACTTGCTGAGTCTATTTTGGGAGTTTATCCAGTTGAAAGTGGTGAAATTAAATTTAAGGATGAAAATATTCTTGAGCTAAACACAAGAGACAGAAGAACTTCTGGAATTAGCTTTGTCCCTGAAGACCGTCAATCTCAAGCTCTATTAATGGATGTTTCTTTGACTGAAAATGTTATTTTAGGAAGACAATCAAAAGGTAAATATAGAAGTAAATTTTCAAATATAAGGTTTAATTCAGCTGTAGAAAACTCTGAAGAAGTAATTTCAAATTATGATGTCAGAACTCCTGGAACTTCCACATTAGCTCTTGCACTATCGGGAGGTAATCAGCAAAAATTTGTGGTTGGAAGAGAATTAGATGACGACCCTTCTCTGTTGATTGCTTCACAACCAACTCGAGGTATTGATATTGGTGCACAAGCGTTAGTTTGGAATAAATTAAGAGATGCTAGAGACAGAGGTTTGGGTGTGCTTTTAATATCTGCCGATTTAGATGAGCTAATTGGTTTATCAGATAGAATAAATGTCATTTACGAAGGAAGTTTTGTTAAGGAATTAAATCCAAAAGAAGCTACACCTGAAATACTTGGTAGATTTATGACAGGGTTGGAGAAATGAAACTTTATCTAAAACTTTCTACTTTATTAGCACCAGTTTTTGCTTTAATTGTTGCTTTTGGTTTATCCTCAGCATTATTAATTTTAATTGGCCAAGACCCCATCGAAACATACACAATTATGTACGACTATGGGAAGACAGGTAAGTCTATTGTTTCAATTTTGAACAGATCTATTCCCTTATATATTTCTGCAGTAGCAGTAGCAGTAGGATTTAAAATGGGATTATTTAATATTGGTGTTGAGTCACAATACTTATTAGGTGCTGTTTTGTCAGCAGCACTCGGTGCATATTTAGCTCTCCCTGCGCCTATTCATATAACTGTAATTATTATCACTGCGATTTTAAGTTCGGCACTATGGGCGGCAATTGCTGGATATTTAAAAGTAAAAAAAGGTGTTCATGAGGTTATTTCAACAATTATGTTGAACTATATAGGTACAGGATTAATAGCATATTTATTAGCTAATATCTTTTTTGAAAAAGTTGAACTTTCAACTACAGCTCCTCAAACAGATTTGTTACCCGAGTCTGCACGTATTCCTGCTTTGAATGGCTTATTTGGAATTGAAGACCTGCCGGATTTACATGGTTTTTTATTTGGTGCTGTTGTGGTTGGTTTTGTTTACTACTGGTTAATTTGGAAAACATCTTTAGGATTTGATTTAAGAGCAACAGGATCAAGTCCTCTAGCAGCAAAATTTAGCGGTGCTAATCCTGCAAGACTTACTGTATTAGCAATGATTATATCTGGAGGTATTGCTGGACTAGTAGGCATCGCTCCGCTTACAGGTTATTTTCACAAATATACAACTGATTTTCCATCTGGTCTTGGGTTTGCAGGTATTGCTGTTGCATTACTTGGTAGAAACCATCCGATTGGAATGGCTTTAGGCGCAATACTAATTGCATTTATGGAAAGATCTTCTCAGATATTAGATCTAAAAGATGTACCTAAAGAAATTGAGAGAATTATGCAAGCAATTATAATTCTCACAGTTGTTGTTTCTTATGAAGTAGTAAAGAGATTTGTAACTACAAGACAAATAAAAGAAGCTTCGAAAGTGGATGTTAAAAATGAATAAAGTTATATCACAGTTTAGAAAAAATTATTTAATTATTTTACCTATAGTTTTCATTGTTTTTATCGCACAAATAGATAAGTATGACCAACTAACTACAAGCGGTACGTTTGCTGCAGCAATAAGGTTAGCGATTCCAATATGTTTGGCGGGTCTTGGTGGTATGTTCTCAGAAAGAACTGGAGTTGTCAATATAGGTCTTGAAGGCATGATGATAATGGGAACATGGTTTGGTGCATGGGCAGCTTGGTTATATGGATCTTGGTACGGAATATTAGCAGGCATTTTAGGTGGTGCAGCTTTTGGATTAATACACGCAATTGGAACTATCTCATTTCAAGTTGATCACATAGTTTCTGGAGTAGCAATTAATATACTTGCTGGTGGTGTTGCAAGATTTTTAAATGTTGTTGCTTATGCAGATGTAACTCAAAGCGCAACTATGTCACCACGAATTGACAATACTGTTGGAGATTTTACCCTTCCATATTTTTCCGGTGGTGAAATTAATGGTGTCAAAACATCGAGTTTATTTGGCTATCTTGAAGAGCAAAACATAGTATTTTTGTCAGATTTTGCAGCTTTACTTCTTGGTGCAACTTCAAATATTTCTTATATTTCATTATTTGCTTTGTCTTTGATACCTATCGCTGCTTGGGTATTGTGGTCTACTCCTTTTGGACTTCAGCTAAGAAGTGTCGGAGAATATCCTTCAGGCAGTGAGTCTCTTGGAGTTAACGTTTATCTCATGAAATATATTGGAGTGGTATTGTCTGGAGGTTTTTCAGGACTAGCTGGCGCATATTTAGTATTAGAAAGTTCTGGAATATATAGGGAAGGGCAAACAGCTGGACGAGGATTTATTGGATTAGCTTCGATGATTTTTGGCAATTACAAACCATTAGGAATATTTATGGGTTCAGGGCTATTTGGATTTGCAGACGCCTTGCAATTACGATCTGAAGAAGCAGTTCACGGTTTGTTAATTTTGGTGTTTCTAATTTTGGTACTTGTGGCAATTAAACAATTAATAGATAAGAAATATTTTAATGCATCAATGTCAGTTCTCATTGGAGTTGGATTTTTAGTTTGGTTCCTAAATAGCGAAGCAGTTCCAAACGAATTTGTTTATTTTACACCTCACCTAGCTACTCTAATTGTTCTTTCTTCGGCTAGTCAGAAATTAAGAATGCCAAAAAGTGTTGGATTACCATATAAAAAAGGTGAATTGAGCTAACCTCTTCCGTAAAAAGTGATTTCCTGAATAGCACATTCATCAAAAGACTGGCTTCCAGAGTACTCTTCACCAGGATATGAACTTAGAACTTTAATACTTATAGAATTTGTAGTTTTATTAACATTAATCCATTCAGATGTATTGCTATTAGAAAGTTCATAATTTATTACATCTTCATTTTCTAAAGTAGAAATTTCAATATCTCTGGCTTTAAAATTTCTAGTAAAAGATTTTGACTCTTTTATATTCTGAAAAACAATAAATTCTATATATATGTTATTGGAGAATGCAAATGTTAGCTCAGCATCATTACATGCTTGGCCGTTATCTTGCCAAGTACTATCTGTACCGTCATAAAGTTTTTGACAACCATATCCTTCATTATCGTTTCCATAGGAGCTTGATGCTGTACAGGAAATTGGATATTGTTTTTCCAGAAGATTTTGAATTGTAGTTGAGGTAATAGTTGTTGTGCTTTGAGAAATTTCTGCAACTTCTTGTATTACATCTTCTGAAATATTGTTATTGTAATAAAAACTAGCAAGCGCAACGATTGGAACAATAAGAGTAAGAATAAATACTGCTCTAATTCCAGGCACATCTGACCTTTTTGGAATTGACATGGCTCCATACTCAGAAAGAGGTTTGATTAAAGGTTCAGAACAGTTTTTACAAAGTTTTTGTGAAGGAAGGTTCAATACTTTGCAATTGGAACATTTTAGTTGTGGAACTCTTTGTTTATTTTTTACAGTGCTTTCGTCAGGTATATTTTCTACATTATTTTTGTATAAGCCAATCCATTCACCACAACTTGTACAAAACTCATTTGATTCTTCATTAGTTGCTGAACATGCTTTGCAAGTATTTTTTTTCATTTTTGTATTTATTGATTAATAATAAAATTATACAGTAACATTCAAATAAAAATAATGCTCAAATTAGTAGGAATTATATGAATATTAATTTTAAATTAGAAATAAATCAATTACTACCAGGTGAGCCGTTGAGGCTAGGAGTAGATTTAATTGCAAACAGAGGCACTGGTGCATTAATAGTTGTTGGAACTTCAAATAAATTAGAAAAAATTTCATCAGGAGGAATTACTTTAAATAATTGTTCATTTAGTCCTGAAATGTTGAGTGAATTAGCAAAAATGGATGGTGCAATCATTGTTTCTGAAGATGTTGGTAAAATTCTTAAAGCTAATGTACATTTGAATCCTCATGATAAAATTAAAACTTCTGAAACCGGTACTAGACACAGGACTGCTCAAAGAACCTCAGTATCAGTAGGACTACCAGTTGTTGCTGTTTCAGAAGAAAGTTCAATAGTAAAAGTTTTTGATAATTTTGATGTATCAGAATTAGAGGAATCAAATTTAATACTTGGCAGAGTAAATGAGTCTTTACAATCAATAGATCGTATGAGAAGAAGATTTGACGAAGCTGTTACAAATTTAGGTCAATTGGAATTAGAAAATTCATTAACAAATCAAGAATTTTTAGAAGTAATACAAAGAGGAGAACTTTTAACAAGACTGGCATCGCAGGTTAGGCTAGAAGCTAACAAACTGGGTAATGATGCAGGATTAATCACGATACAAATAGATTCATTGGAATCAGGAGTAAAAAATACTTTAAATCTTGTATTAAAAGATCATTTGCCTGGAAGAAAATTTAGAGTAACTTCTAAAGTTCTTTCTGAAATTTCTGAGTTGTCATATCAAGAATTAAATTCAATTGACTATCTTGGATCAATTCTTTCAAAGTTGCCTCTTGATGATATCTCCGTACCAAGAGGCTATAGAGTGCTTGCACGATTACCAGATCTTCCAGATAATTTACATGATTCTATTGTTCAAAAATATAAGTCCTTACCTAAACTTTTATCAACTCCAACTGAAAAATTATTCGAAATTGAGGGCATAGGTAGAAACAGAGCACAACAGCTTAGAGATTATTTTGATACTCTACTAAAAAATGTTGGTTTTTCTTACAATAATGGACATTAACTATATCTTAATATATAGTATTGTTGAAACCTATGGCAAAAAAAACAACTGATAAATACAGACCAAACGAATTTGTTGTTCACCCTCATCATGGAGCAGCAAAAGTTATTAGAAAAGTAAATAAGAATGTAGAGGTATTCTTCGAGGGAGAAACAAAGTCAAAAAGAATACAGTATTTTGAAATTGAAGTATTGACTGATGGCTTGTTAGTAATGGTTCCTGTAGAAAGTGTTGATGAAGTAATAAGGCCTGTTATTTCAAAAAGCGCTGTATCAAAAAAAGTATTTCCAATTTTTAAGGAAAAGCCTGAAGAAGCTGGTTCTAATTGGAGTAGATGGTACAAAGTGCTAACTGAAAAAATGACTTCTGGAGACATTATTCAGGTTGCCGAGGTTGTAAGAGATCTTACACATGCTCAAATCAACAAAGGAATCTCACCAGCTTTAAAAAGAATGTTAGCTAAAGCAAGAACTACACTATCTAGTGAAATTGCATGTACTTTAGGAATTGATGAAGAAGCAGCAAATGAGAAAATAAACCAATATTTGCCAGAAGAAGACCCTGACGACGGCTTATAATATTAATAAATTCTTTCATTAAGAGGTTTTATGCTTGTTGGTAATGGCTTTGACATTCACAGACATTCAAATGATAAAAAACTTGTTTTAGCTGGTATTTCTCTTGATGGATTTGGATTTGAAGCTCATTCTGATGGGGATATAGTTTTACATTCGATTTGTGATGCTCTTCTTGGAGCAACTGGAAAAAAAGACTTAGGTTTTTATTTTCCCTCTAACAGTGATACACTAGAAAATATTTCAAGTATTGAAATGTTGGAAAAAATATTAGAGGTAATCAATTTTGAAAATTTAATTATTAACAACATTGATCTTACGCTGATATCTGAAGTAATTAATGTTTCAAAAATTTCAGATGAATTAGAACTTAACTTAGCAAAATTATTGAATACTGATGTATCAAAGATTAATGTTAAGGGAAAGTCTATGGACCAAATTGGTAAAATTGGTGAAGGAATAGCGTCTGCTGTTATGACAACTGTGTCAATTTCTCATGCTTAAGCTTTATAATTCAAAATCAAAGACTATTGAATCTGCAAAGTTAGATAAAGACAATGTAAAGATTTATTTGTGTGGCCCAACTGTGCAATCTGAACCTCATATAGGGCATGGTAGGTCAGCAGTTGTTTTCGATGTATTAATACGTTTTTTAAGGTTTAAAGACTATAGTGTAAAATTTGTTAGAAACATTACAGATATTGATGACAAAATAATTGAAAAAGCTAATGAAAAAAATGTTTCAATTTCACAATTAACAGAAATGATTACTGCTGAGTTCCATGAGTCCTATGAGTATTTAAACTGTATAAAGCCAGACGCAGAACCCAAAGCAACAGAAAACATAGAAAATATTTTAAGAATAATCAAAATATTGATTGATAAAGATTATGCATATATATCCGAGTCAGGAATATATTTTGATACTACCCGTTATCAAGATTACTTATCTTTATCAGGTAGAACCTTTGACGATGTAGTCAGTGGTGAAAGAGTTACTTTAGAAAAAGATAAAAGAAGTAATTCAGATTTTGCTTTATGGAAATTTTCAAAAGAGAATGAACCATATTGGAAATCAGAGTGGGGTAAAGGACGACCAGGTTGGCATATAGAGTGTTCTGCTATGATTAATGCCATTTTTGGAGGAGGAATTGATATTCACTGTGGAGGCAATGACTTAATTTTTCCGCACCATGAAAATGAACAAGCTCAATCTGTTGCAGCATTTCAAGGGGAGTTTGTAAAATATTGGCTTCATAATGGGATGATAAATTTGTCAGGTCAAAAAATGTCAAAATCTCAAGGGAATATTAAAAAATTAAAAGAGTACATATCTGATTATGGTGGAGAAGTAATTAGATTTTTCTATTTGAGAGCTCATTATAGAAAACCTCAAGAGTTCTCTGAAGATATATTAGATGAGTCACTTAAAACATATAAAAGACTAGTTGACACATTAAAAAATGTAGATCCTGAAATATCAAATAAAGAAATTATGAATTTATTTGAAGATTGTATCGGTGATGATTTAAATACTCCAAAATTGATTGGAGAAATATTTACAATATTGAATTTAATTAATCAAAAATCGGAAACAGAACAATTGTCTATAAAGCAAACAATCAAATATGTCTTAAATATTCTAGGATTTGAGTTGAATTATGTAACTCATGTTAATGATAAAGAATTAAATAAATTTTTTAACAAATATGGAATAGAATTTAACAATATTGATGATGCTATGGCACAGTTTATACAAGTTAGAAATGAAGCAAGAGAGCTTAAAAATTATAAATTGTCTGACGAATTGAGAGACCAACTAAATTTTATAGGAATTAAGCTAAACGACGGTAAAGATAATGAGTGGTATTGGTCAAATAGTTGAAGGTATAAACGCATCTTTTGAGGCTTTAAAAAATAATAGAGTACAAAAGCTTCATATAATAAAAAATATTGAAAATGAATCATATAAGCTAAAAAAATTAATTGAAATTTCAACAAGCAAAAACATACCTATCGAATATGTAGAGAAGAAGGATTGGATTTTTTATAATAGACATTCTGTTGTAGCAGAGTGTGAAGAGTTAAAAACCTATGATGAGTCAAACATAGAAGATTTAAATATAAATAAATTAATCGTATTAGATCACTTACAGGACACACAAAATTTGGGTGCAATAATAAGAAGTGCGGCTGCTTTTGACTTTTTAGGAGTTTGTATACCAAAGAAAAGGTCAGTTCAAATCTCAGAGAGGACTTTCTCAATATCTTCTGGTGGATTAGAAAAAGTCAACATTATTAGTTTTAATTCAATATTTTCTTTACTAAAAAAGCTTAAATCACTTAATTATTGGACGATAGGCCTTGATATGACTTCGAAAATAGAATTAAAAAATTTAAATCTAAATGATCAAAAACTCGCACTTTTATTGGGTGGTGAAGAATCAGGTTTAAGTGATCAAGTTTTAAATAAGATCGATGCTGTAGCACACATAGAAATGTCAGGACTTATGGAGTCACTCAATGTATCGGTAGCTGGAGCAATTGCAATGCAGCACTTTTTTAAAAAAAATTCTTAATTCAATTACTATTTTGCTATTATTTTACTATTCGCCGGAGTAGCTCAGTGGCCAGAGCAGCCGACTTGTAATCGGCAGGTCAGGGGTTCGACTCCCCTCTCCGGCTCAAAGTGTATAGGTACGATAACCTTTTTAAATCATCAATTATATTTTTAATAGCCTTACAAGTAGCTTTTTATTTTTTTGGACAACTAAGACCTTCGATTATTTATGATTATTTAGATTTCTTCCCTTTTACAATTGTTCCGATTGTCATTTACATATATTTCTTAAGAAAAAATATTGAGTCTACTTTTTCAAGAGCGTTGAGTATATACACAATAATGATTCTTATATTATTTCCAGTTGGGCATTTGCTCAAATTTAATTGGCTTACAACATACACAATAAATCCTTCATATGAAAATTTAGATTTGCAAAATTCAGAAAACTATATTGTTTCTATTGATATAGATGGTTCGGTAATTTTAGATACATTTGAAGGAGAGGGTTATAAAGTAGATATAATTAACAAACCTGGAGAAATAGGTTATCCAGAAACAATTGAAACATTGATTGGAGACCCAAGGGCACTGATATTCAGAGAAATAGATACTGATAAGCTATTTCAGATAAAAGGTTGGGATTTACAACTCGGTAATGAGAATCTTTGGAAACTAGATTTAATTTCATTTGATTCAGATATTTCATTAGACGATATAAGTTTGTCTGGTTCTGAAATTGTAGGAACTGGAGAAATTTATTTAGGACCAAATTTAAAAGCAGAAGAAATTAAATTAAATGGAAATTATAAAGTAATTGTTTCAAATGAGTTACCAATAGTAGTTATTGGAGATGCTGTAGTACCTACCAATTGGATAAATGCTACAATTGGATATTTAAACCAGATTGAAAGTAATTATGAGTTACAAGTTAAAATTGTAAATGGTTCTGAAGTTGAATTTATCAATGAAAATTAGGTTTATTAAATGTTAGATCAATTAGGTAATGGATTATTACTAGGAACAATTATTTCAGTTGCTTCAGTTGCCCTATCCCTGCTTTATGGTGTTACAAAAATTGTAAACTTTGCACATGGTGAAATAATTGCTCTTGGTGCTATCGCTACGTTATTTTTTTCAAGCCCTATTGATTACAGGATTGAATTTTTAGGATTTATACCACCTCTAGGATTGAGTTTTGCAATATCGTGCTTTCTAGCAGTATTAACTTGCGGAATTTTTGGCGGCATTTTAGAGCTATTCTTGTTTAGACCTCTAAGAAAAAATAATGTTGGAAACATTGCTGTATTAGTAGTCACAATAGGTCTTTCTATTTTCGTGAGACACTTGTATTTATTATTTGCCACCGGAAAAGTACAAAATTTTCCACTTGAACTCCAAAGAAGGCAAACATATTTATTTTTTGATATGACACCAAGGAATCTGAATGTATTGATAGCTGGAGTTATCGTTATGTTATTAGTTGGTTTCTTTTTAACCTATACAAGAATCGGAAAAGCTATGAGAGCGGTAAGAGACTCTGAAGATTTATCAAGCATATCTGGAATTAATTCTGACAATATCATTTTAATGACATGGGTTTCTTCAAGTATGTTGGCTGGTCTTGCAGGTATATTTCAAGCAACTATTAATGATGTACGTTGGAATATGGGATTTTTGATACTTTTATTAATTTTTGCTGGAACAGTTTTAGGAGGAATAGGTACATCTTTTGGAGCCATGGTTGGAGGTTTTTTAATTGGAATTTTTGTACAAGTTTCTGTGGGTTTACCGTTTATGGAAGGTCACACTGAAGCTAAGAACGCAATTGCTTTAGCAATAATGATAATTATATTGCTTTTTAGACCTCAAGGTATTTTTGGTCAAAAGGAAAGAATCTCGTGAACCGACTACTTAGAAGTAAAAACTTAATCCTAACAATTGGTTTAACAATATTTGGCATAGTTTTAGTTGTTACTTTAAACCCTGATGGATACTTAAGAGTTTTATTAAATCTTCTTACTTTTGCTGGAATATATGGATTGAGTGCAATTGGGTTGAATGTTCATTTTGGTTGGACTGGTTTATTAAACTTCGGCCATGCTTCATTTATGGGAGTTGGTGCTTACGTAACTCTTTTGTTAATCCCTCATGCTGCTGGAAGAGAAGGAGATATAACAACTACCGGCCTACCCTTATTTGTGGCAATAATAATAGGAGTTATTTCTGCAGCTTTATTTGGGCTTTTATTGGGTCTACCAGCAATTAGATTAAGAGGTGACTATTTAGCTATTGTAACAATTGCCGCTGCTGAAATTTTTAGATTGTTAGTAAGAGATTTAGAAAACATAACTGGAGGTGTTTATGGAATTATCTCATATTCCCAAAACCTTCAGCAGTACAGACCTGGTTTTGTTACAAATTTAGCGACTAAGTTTGACATTGCTCCATCACAAACTTGGGTATGTTTAATTGCCTGGATTTCAATTGTTTTAGTTTTGTTTTTGTTAAAAAGATTAAACAACTCTCCATGGGGAAGAGCTTTAAGAGCAGTAAGAGAAGATGAAGATGCTGTGCGAGCAATGGGAAAAAATGCAGTCTGGTTAAAGCTTCAAAGCTTTATGCTAGGTGCAGGAATTGCTGGTTTATCAGGAGTTTTGTTAGCGTTTAATTATGGATCTTTGGAAACAACTGTATTTATTCCTCTCTTAACATTTTATGTATGGGCAATTATGATTCTTGGTGGAGTTGGTAGTTTAGTTGGCCCTATATTTGGTTCAATAATTTTTTGGGTAATAATTTCTGAAACAGATAGAATTGCATACATATTTTTTGAAAATGCAAACGGTCAGCAACTGGCCGGTGTCAGGTTTCTCCTAGTTGGATTTTTAATCATGATATTAATGATATTTAGACCAAGTGGATTATTAGGTAAAAAAGAAGAGTTGTTGTTAGATGTCAAATAAATTAATCGAAGTAAACAATTTAAAAAAGTCTTTTGGTGGATTACAAGCTGTTGATGTCGAATCTCTTGTAATAAATGACTCTGAATTAACTTCAATTATTGGCCCAAATGGTGCTGGAAAAACAACATTTTTTGATTTGATATCAGGTTTTCAAAGTGCTGATAGTGGAAAAATTATTTATAAGGGTAAAAATATTTCAAAGCTACAACCGTATCAAATAGCTCGTTTAGGAATGATTAGAACTTTTCAATTAACTAAAGTTTTTGACAGAATGACAGTCTTAGAAAATCTATTATTCTCAGCATCATCTGTTAAGAATGATTCGTTGTTTAGATCATTATTAAGTTCAAATGAACAAAAAAACTATGAAAAAGATTTAAATGAGCAAGCAAACAAAGTTATGACAGAGTTGAATATATCACATATGGCTGAATCTTATGCACGTGAACTTTCAGGGGGTCAAAAAAAGTTATTAGAATTGGCGAGATCAATAATACACAAACCGGAAGTTTTATTGTTGGATGAGCCACTTGCTGGAGTAAATCCTAAGCTAGCTGAGGATATATTAAATTTAATTCAGAAATTGTCAGATGATGGAATTGTAATCATAATGGTTGAGCATAACATTGAAGCAGTTATGCAAATTTCTGATAGAGTCGTAGTGCTTGCTGAAGGTTCATTGATTGCAGATGGAACTCCCAATGAGATTAGAAATAATCCTGAAGTAATTGAAGCATATCTAGGTAAAGATGATGAATAAAACAATTTTAGAATGTAATGCAGTAGCAGCTGGATATGTAAAAGGTTTAAATATATTACAAGGTGTTGATCTTGTAGTTTATGAAAATGAAATTGTATCGATAATTGGCCCTAACGGTGCTGGGAAATCTACTTTATTGAAAGCAATAATGGGTCTTATAAACATATCAGGTGGTAGGTTTTTTATTGAAGGTCAAGAAAAAACAAATTTAGCAACACATAAAATCGTAAATCTTGGAGTTGGCTATGTTCCACAGGTTTCCAATGTCTTTCCTTCATTAACTATTGAAGAAAACCTTGAAATAGGATCATGGAGTTTAAAAACCAATAAGAAAAACGCTTTAGAAAGAATTTACGAAGATTTTGAAATTCTTAAAGATAGAAAAAGAGATAAAGCTGGAAATTTATCTGGTGGACAAAGACAGATTTTAGCTCTTGCTAGAGCGCTAATTACATCTCCACAAATTTTATTACTAGACGAACCTTCAGCAGGTTTATCTCCAGTTGCAATCAATGAAGTTTTTGCGAAAGTAAAAGAAATAAATGAATCAGGTGTTGCTATTTTGCTAGTTGAGCAAAATGCTAAAAGAGCACTTTCTTTTAGTGACAGAGGGTATGTATTAGATCAAGGACGTAATGCATATCAGGGAAGTGGCGAAGACCTTCTTAACGATCCAAGAGTAATAGATTTATATTTAGGAAAACTTTAGTTATAAAAAAAAGGCCTGATAAATCAGGCCTTTTTTTAAATCTAATTAAAGATTATGAACCGAAGTCCGTTGAATATAGGACTGGGTTAGTATCACCCTCAGTTGTCCATATATCATATGTAGCTGCGGTTGGGTCACCAGCTTGATTTAATTCAATCTCACCAGATGCTCCAACATAATCTACATCTACACCATCAGCTGCAAGTGCAATACATGCTACGCCGATACATTTTTCACCACCAGATGATGCTGCAACTAAACCTGAAGCAATTTCTGGTCCAGTTACACCATTAGCAGCTGCAGATATTGCCATTAACATGACAGCATCATAAGCTTGTGGTGCGAAAATGAAAGTTGGTGAACCATCTTCTGATACTTGAGCATAAGCTGCTTCAAATGCATCTTTTGCTTCACCAGCTGCAGAACCAGGTGCTGTTCCTTTGAATCCGTCAAGTGCAGTACCAAGACCACAAAGTGACGCAAGTCCTGCATCTTTTACACCATCAGTCATGTACCAAGGTGTATCAAGTAATCCTTGTTCGAATGCAGGTTGTAAAACACCACAACCAGTTTCTGGGAATAAAATTCCAACAATTGCGTCTGGAGCACCTTTACCAACAGCAGTTACTTCAGAAGTGAATTCTGTTGCATCTGTTGCGTGATAAACGATTGTCTTAACTGTACCACCAGCAGCTTCAAATGCTTCTGCTGTTGCTTCAGCTAGACCACGACCATAAGAGTCTGCTCTAGAAATAATTGAAACTGAACTCACACCGTCTTCAACAAGTAATGAAGCTAATACTTCACCTTGTAAAAGGTCAGATGGAGCTGTTCTTGCATAAAATCCTTTATTATCAATTTTTGTAAATTGAGGACTTGTATTTGATGGAGATATCATAACTACTTGATTTTCAATTGCTGTGTCAAGAATTGCTAATGACGTACCGCTACATGCAGCTCCCATAACACCTTGAGCACCTTGTCCAATTACATCAGTCAAACTTGTTAATGCTAATGCTCCGTCACAACCACTATCACCTTCAATAAGTTGAACAGGTTGTCCATTTATACCGCCAGCAGCGTTGATTTGATCTACAGCAAGTTTTGCTCCTAGTGCAATACCAGGTCCTAATGATGCTAAGTCACCAGATAATGGCATAAGTGATGCCAATACTAATGGATCAGAAGGTGCTTCTTCAGCAGGAGCTTCAGTTGTAGGAGCTTCAGTTGTTTCAACAACAACTTCTTCTTCTACTACCTCATCAGCACCGCCACAAGCCGCAGCAATTAATGCTAAAATCGCAATCAAAGCTAAAGCTTTGCGATTCTTCATATAATTTCCTTTCAGTCACTGAAATTAAAAAAACCTACAAAAAGTAGGAGTCATCAAACAATAGCGTAATTTCAAGAGTAATCAATATGAGAATCTTTATTTTTTATAAATGCATTTAATATATGTTTTATGGAAACAATTTTTAATTATCTAGCAAGTTTTGTATATATAGACTTTTTTATAAGTGTTGTGGTAATTTACAATTTTTATTTAGGTTGGAAATCAGGATATGTTAAGCAAATCTTAAATCTTGTCTTTTTGTCAATTTCAATATATTCAACTTTTAAATATTCAAATAGTTTTGGTAGTTATTTAAGCAATTGGTTTAATTCTGATATTGTTTTGTCTGAAATTTTTGCTGGGATATTAATATTTACAACTTCAATTACATTATTTTCAATTATTTTAAACTTATTCAATTTGAAAAAACCGGATTATGAATTAGGAGATAAATTTTTAGGTTCTTTTGTATCAATTTTTGTTAGCAATCTTGCTTTAACAATATTTTTTTCTTCTATAGCTTTAATTAATTTACCGAATTTTTTAAAAGAAGAAATTGAGGTTTCAGATTTGTCTCAGTTTTACATAAATGTCGACGGAACACCACAACAGTTCCTTGAACTAATTTCTGGTACAGATATTTTAAAAGTTAGTCAAAGAATTAAAGAATTGACCGGTAGCTCCACAGTAGTGGTAAATGATTTTGGCTGTGTTGATATACCAAACTATTCAATGCAATTAATTAAATATGATTTAGAGCTAAATAGTAATTTATTGCAAATAACTAATGATGAGAGATCTATGAATAATGTTCAACCTCTTGAATACAATCAAAGAATGTCAAATGTTGCCAAAGATTATGCATTTGAAATGTATACCAAAGGATTTTGGTGCCATAAAAATCCAAACACTGGAGAACTTGTAAGAGACAGGTTGGACAATGCAGGAATTCCATTTCAAATAATTGGAGAAAATCTAGCGATTGCACCTACATTACAAAGCGCACATCGGAGCTTGATGCAATCTGATTCACATAGAGAAGCTATTCTAGATTTTGAGTTTAAAAGAGTTGGAATAGCAGTTGTTTCTGGACCATTAGGTTTAATTATTGTGCAAATATTTTCTTCATGACTAAAGAAGAGATTCAAGATTTTGTAAACTCATTAATAATTGGTGTTAGTCATTTTTTAAATTCCAAAGGAGTTTTGTTTTATACAAGAAATCAATTGTCATCAAACCTACTTGAAGAGTTTTCAAAACCTTTTGTAGAACAAACTAAAACTCCAACACAAGTAATAAATGAATATTTACATAAAAATAATATTTATAAAGACTCGATAACACCTCAAAATTTAGGAGAGGAAGCTTTGAGACAAATTATTTCATGGGGATATCACAAAACTAAGCATTATGAATAAAGTTGTGACAAAAGATATTTGGCAAAACACTCACCCTGTTTTGTTATGGCTATTGTTGGAGCCAATTGTAGGTTTAATTGACTCAAGAGTTGCAGGATTAATTGATTTAAATACGTTATCAGCGATAGGTATTGGTGAAACAATTTATTTTGTTTTTATTTGGATTTTTGTTTTTTTAGCTTATGGAACAACTCCTTTAGTGAGTTCTTTCAATACTAAAAGAGAATTTAATAGCTTAAACTTTTTTATAGATTTTGGTACTAAATCAGCAATTATTCTAGGCACTGTATCTTTTGTAGTTTTATTTTTTACAAATGAATTTTTTATAAATTTATTTAAACCAACATTGAGTGTTTCATTTTTAGCATCTGATTATTTAGTTTTTAGATGTTTAGGACTTCCATTTTATTTATTAAATATGTATTCAACTGCAGTATTACGAGGTTTAAAGCACCCAAAGATAACACTCTATAGTTCCTTGGTTGTTTCTGTTTTAAATATTTTATTTAGTTTATTTTTTGGTCTGTATTTAGGCTTTGGTGCTGCTGGTATTGGATTTGCTAGTTCACTATCTTTTTTCGCTGCCTCTATTTATTCAGCAAAAATATTGTCAATAAAACGTAAAAAATTTGAAAATACAACAGATTTTGTTGATAAAAAATTTTTAGTAAATAAGTTTTTTAATATTGGGTTTTTTATATTTGTACGATCATTCTTTCTGACAGGATTTATGGCTTATCTCAGAAATAGATCTTCGATAATGTCAATGGAAGAGATTGCATTACAACATGTTTTGTTACAGATTTGGTCGCTTGGATATGTATTTGTTGATTCTGTAGCTATTGCTTCACAAACTTTAGTATCCGAATTAGTATCTAAAAAAGAGAACTTTGAAAAATCCGAACTACAATTACATTTATTTAAAATAACAGGTATTCTTTCTACAGTTTTATTTTTTCTTTCATTTTTTATTGTCAGCATTTTGGTTGACATTATATCTGGTCAAAATTTATCACAATTTATTTCAAGAAATGTAGAAATTTACTTTGCTATTAGTTTGCTAGTTGGTTGCTTTGCATTTTTGTGGGATGGAGTTTTACTTGGATTAGATAAGTCAAAAGAATTTTCAATAATTACAATTTTATCATCAATTTTGGGTGGAATTTTATGTAACGCTCTTTTAATTTATACCAATACAATTGAAATGTTGTGGGTTTCTCTTAATTTTAGTTTGATAATTAGATGTGCATTAGGATTTTATTTCCAGAGAAATTCTTAATCTACAGCTTTTAATATAGGTCTATCTAAGTAGTAGCTTAAAATTTGAAGTTCTTGTGAAAGGTCAACTGATCTGATTTGTACATCAGGTACATTTCTAAGTAGCACTGGTGCGAAGTTCAATATTGATCTAACTCCACAATTGATCAACTCATCAGCAACAGCCTGTGCATATTGACTAGGAGTAGCAATAATTCCAATTGCAACATTGAATTTTTCGCAGTCTTTTGACAAATCTTTTATTGGCTTGACTACAAGACCAGCAACTTGCTTATTAATTTTTTTTGGATCATCATCAAACAATCCAACAACCCCAAAACCTTTATCTCTGAAACCTCCATAGTGAGCTAAAGCAGAACCTAAGTTACCAACTCCTACAATTACTGCGCTCCACCCTTCAACAAGTCCAAGTTCAAGCTGTAATTGGTTTCTTAATGTAGCGATATCATAACCAACACCTCTTGTACCAAGAGATCCTAAGTATGACAAATCTCTTCTTACTTGCGAATCATTTAATTTTGTAAGTTCAGCAAGTTTTTTTGATGATACACCGACTTCATCAGGATTTATTTGCTCTAAACACTGTAAATACAGCGGAAGCCTTTTAACTGTTGCTGGAGGTATTTTTTTATTATCTTTCACTAATGCACAATCTAATTAGATATAAAAATTATCGATAACTGAGATAACATTTTTTTTACATAAATTGACAGTTTATGTTTTTAATAGATTTGCTGTAGTTTTAGTAATAATGGTAAATATTGATGCACACTTTGATGTTTTAATTGTTGGTGGTGGCCCTGCTGGGGCAAATGCAGC
>Ga0255759_10002165_pt1 | contig 17600 bp, 28 predicted proteins | sample 101ome_20_FD_179959 | JGI IMG/M metagenome (GOLD analysis project Ga0255759, IMG submission 179959) | Coastal salt marsh microbial communities from the Groves Creek Marsh, Skidaway Island, Georgia - 101404AT metaG (version 2) | ecosystem: Environmental > Aquatic > Marine > Intertidal zone >...
TGGTCCCGGTGGTGGTGGTGGTGGTGGATACCCTCCCGGACAAGCTCCTCCACAGCAAGAATTGCTACTCCCGCAGCAAGCATCGCTACTTCCACAACAGGGGTCTGTACTTCCGCAGCAAGGGTCGGTACTACCACAGCAAATATCGCTACTACCACAACAGGGGTCTGTACTTCCGCAGCAAGCATCGCTACTACCACAGCAAGCATCGCTACTACCACAGCAAGCATCGCTACTACCACAGCAAGCATCGCTACTACCACAGCAAGCATCGCTACTGCCACAGCAAGCATCGCTACTACCACAGCAAGCATCGCTAATTCCACAGCAAGCATCGCTACTTCCACAGCAAGGGTCTGGGTCGTTGCAACATGGGTCGTCGGGAGCGCAGGTTGTAGTAGTAGTAACGCAAGTTTGACACTGATTGCCACATCCGTCTAATATCGGCCTACAGAAAGTGTCGCGATATTCTATACCCTCTATAATTCTAGTTCTCTCTTCACACTTTTCTAGTGAGATCAGCTCTTCGCCCTCATCACAAACAGGTGTTTGTTTACAACTATTGTCAGTACAACCACAATAAATATCGCTACTACCACAGCAAGGGTCTGGATCTCCGCAGCAAGGGTCTGGATCTCCGCAGCAAGGATCTACTAGTTCGCAACTTCCGTCTACGCATTCTTGAGCGCACCCATTAATTTCTTCACATGTTATTCCACAGCAAGGGTCTGGATCTAGGCAGCAAGGATCTACTAGTTCGCAAAGTCCCTCTACGCATTGTCGAGCGCAGATGGTTCCGTCAATCATTTCATCATCTACACATGTTATTCCACAACAAGGGTCTGGATCGCCACAGCACGGGTCGTTGCTGGGGCAGCAAGGATCTACATATCTACAACCGATATTCGCTCTGCATTCTTGCTCACTGTCACTGATCCAAACACACGTTCGTCCGCCTTTTGTGTAACACTCTAATTCACATTCGTCGGGGTCTGTCTGGCATTGGCCACAACAAGGGTCGGTGCTTCCACAGCAAGCATCGCTATCCCCACAGCAAGCATCGCTACTTCCACAGCAAGGGTCGCTGCTATAACAGCAAGCATCGTTACTATCACAGCAAGGATCGCTACTCCCGCAGCATATGTCATTGGGGTCGCAAGTTGTTGGACCAGCAGTAGTGCAACCCGGAGTGTTCGGATCAAGACAGCAAGGGTCTAAGTCTGGACAACATGGGTCACCGGGAGTTTTACAACAAGTATCAAAAGGAGCGCAAGTAGTTGTGGTACATTCTGGTTCGAGAGAGCCACAGCATGGGTCTGTGTTTATGCAATCTCCGTAGGTGTTACTAAACCGGTCTGTGTCGCATTCTTGCTCGCATAGCTCAGTAACCTCATCCACCACTCCGGTTGAATCAACCCTGCTGGAACTGATTGTTTTAGGTGGACATGATACACATGCACAAGCATCATTTGGGTCGGGTACGCAGGTAGTGCAAGGTGGCATACAGGTGGTAGTGCCACACTCTGGCGGGGCAATCCTACAAGAAGGTGGGTCAATTGAAGGATCACACGCGTTTTTATATCCCACGCATTCGAAAACGTCACAACCGTAACCATCGACAAGGGGATGCCATGAACAAGTCCTGTCGAGGCAACCAAAATTAGATGACCCGTCCGTCTCCTTTATAATCCCGTAGCGGTTACATACACAATGTTGAATATACTTTTGGCTAATATATTCACACGGATCAGTACAAGGCGGTGGAGTGGGGCATGCAACACAAGGCCCAACATTCGGATCACAAGTAGAAGTGGTCGTGGTGGGAGCAGGAGTGCAAATTGCAACGTTGGGATCACAGGAGGTGGTTGTTGTGGTTGGGGCTGTGGTACTTGTAGGGGATGTGGTTGTGCATTGAGCGGGATAAACGCAACACGGGTCTGGTGTATTGTCGTCGATTTCTCCACAACCATTTGTATCGTATGTACCAGTATATTCCTGCCAGTAACAGCTTCCGGGTACTGGAGGGGCTGGAGTGGGACAGTCAGCACAACCACCATCACACCCTGAAGGCAACGTGAAGGGTACGCCGGGATAACAAGGCGGTGGGATGGGACAACCCGTAGTGGATGTGGAACAAGACGGGTCTGCCGGTTTAACACAACACGGGTCTAAATCTGGGCAACATTCCAGCTCGGGGTCTAAACAACAAACGTCGTATGGGCTGCAAGTCGTGCTAGTTGTGGTGGTTGTTGTTGTGGTTGTGGTGCAAGCTGGGTCGTTGGGATCACAGGTGGTTGTGGTGGTCGTTGTTGTGGTGGTCGTTGTTGTGGTTGTGGTTGTGGTGGTCGTGGTACAAGCTGGGTCGTTGGGATCGCAGGTGGTGGTCGTGGTACAAGCTGGGTCGTTGGGATCGCAGGTTGTTGTTGTGGTACATTCTGGAAGATCAGGCTTAATACAGCACAGCTCTAAATCGGGGCAACATTGCAAAGTCGGGTTATAACAACAAGGATTGTAAGGATCACAAGTAGTGGTCGTTGTCGTGGTTGTTGTACAATCTATATCTGAATCAAGACAACACGGCTTTAGGTCTGGACAACATGGCGCGTTAGGATAGTTACAGCAAAAATCAGATTCAGCACAGCATTCTTTCGACTCTGGGTCTAGGCAACAATTATCCATGTCTGGACAGCATTCATAATTAGGATTTAGGCAACAAAATGGATCACAAGTGGTGGTTGTTGTTGTGGTTGTGGTGCAAGCTGGGTCGTTGGGATCACAGGTGGTTGTGGTGGTCGTTGTTGTGGTGGTCGTTGTACAAGCTGGGTCATTGGGATCACAGGTGGTGGTTGTTGTTGTGGTGCAAGCTGGGTCATTGGGATCGCAGGTCGTGGTACATTCTGGCAATGAAGGTTTAACACAACACAATTCTAAGTCTGGACAGCAAGGAGCATTAGGGTATAGACAGCAAAAATCATTAGGTTGACAAGTCGTGGTTGTTGTTGTGGTGCAAGCTGGGTCATTAGGATCGCAGGTTGTTGTTGTGACACATTCTGGCAGTAGTGGGTCCAAACAACACAATTCTAAGTCTGGACAGCACTCATAATTAGGAAATTGACAACACAAATCATTAGGGTTACAAGTAGTCGTGGTTACACAAGCTCCATAAACTGGACACCCATTTAAGTAGCTACCTACTTCTCTAGCATACCCCTTGGGGCAAGGCAGGGGAGGCTCACAAGTGGTAGTGGTTGTAGAGGTTGTAGAGGTTGTAGAGGTTGTGGTTGTAGTAGAGGGTATAGTTGTAGTAGAGGTTGTGGTTGTGGTAGTGTCACAGTTTGATTCTCTGTCGCAGCATGGGCCATAGACAAAACACCCATTTTGATCTATGCCTAAAATGGTGCTTTCTTTGCCCGTATCGCTACACGGTGGAGGTATAACACAATCCACCTCTGGCATCACTGGTTCTTCTGGTAAATCTTCATCTTTTACACATCTATATCTTGGGCATGAGATGATTCCTGAATCATCAACTGGAGGAGGAAATAATGGATCGTCAAGCTCTCCATAATTTCTTTCGTCTCCATCTCTTTGCCCTTCTGAGTTTAGATCTGATAGGGGACCAAAATGGGTTGGATACAAAACTCTTTTGTATCCCTCTGGACATTCTGGACTACAGCACTCTCGATAAACAGGACAGCCTTTGTAACCTACATTGTATAGGTATGAAGTTAGTGTTAGGTCTTGATCTTCGTCACCATATTGTCTTGGGTAATTTTCGTCAACCGAACATCCCCCCTCCTTAGAAATAGTAATATTTTCAAGCTCACAAGAAGTTGGAATTTCTGTGCATTCGCTGGAGTAGACAGTGCAGTACTTTGCATACTTTGTATCATTAATTGAGAATTCTACAAGCTCAGTACCTATTTTGAGTCTATGATAACCATCTGGACATGGTTCTGGGTCTGCACAGGGCGCTTCAATATCTTTTGGGTCAGCGCATTCTTTAATTCGTGGGCAGTCACAGCTATCTAAACTTAAAATATCATTACCCTGAACCTCAACAGTCTCGTAAATAGCTTCTTTGCCATCTGGGCAAGTCTCGCAAGCCCCACAGGGTGTGCCACAAATCCCGTGAACGCAGTCGCATTCATCAATTTCTATATCTATAATCTCTTGACCTTCGGGGCAATAATTACTAACACTTAATAAGCCATTAAAAGTAAGGCAGTTAGGGTTGTTGTCGGAAGGTACAACGTCAGAAACTACCCAGTTTAGACATTGATAATCAGGTGGTTTTAAACCCACAACATCAACTCTTTGGCAGCTATTAGCTACTGGTTTTGGCTCACAAGTTGTTGTGGTTGTCGTAGTTGTTGTGACTTCTTCTATCGAAGCCGCTGGATATTGCGTTAAAGACTTTTCTACTAAAACCCACCGTAAAGAACCAACGTGTCCATCAGAAACGTCGGGATTAAGCCAATCTTCCTCTTGATAATACTTAACCGTTAACTGGTATTTATTTAAATCATAACTTGGAGGAGGATAGGATAAAGTAGAAGGCTGATTAAGGCCAACGTCTTTATTGAGTACTTCAAATTTACCATTATTAAAATTTAAAAACTGACCATCAGCAACGTTTGGTATATCAATAACATCGTATATTGGACACTCTGCAATTTCCCCCGTCTTATCGTTTACCGTAAACTGATTCCCCTTAAAGACAAATATTTGTCCATCATTTAGTTCTGGAGTTCGGTTTTGGCAAATTTCTAAAGATTGACAGTTTCCGTAATTAACGCAATCAGAAGCCACCCCAGTTAAAAATCTTACATGAGTTTCAGATAAAAATCCACAATCTGTAAACCTACAAGAAGGTGTATCTCTTCCTAAAACTTCATAGCCGGTATGTGGTTGTGGTGGATTTGTTGTACTCGCGGTAGGTTCGGGAACGCAAGGACCGAAAGACGCACAGTAAGTGTAAAGTTCTGTTCCGTCTTCTTTAATAACAGTATAAGGTTGTAATCCTACTACTGGAGCAAAATATCCTTGCTGGCAAGTAGGTTCTTGTGGGCAGTTTGAGTCTAAGAAGTCCGTAGAGAATGCTGTGCCGTCTGGATTTCTAGCCATTTACATATTCCTTAAAAGACCTGATTTATTGTCCAGTCAACTTTTCTTGGTGGGAATCCATCAACGTCACTAAAAACCCAAGAACCATTTTGTGCTAACATGCCAGCTGCATCGCGTTCACGAATCCAGAATGACCCCTCTGGTTGCTCAAATCGCTTTGGGCCACCGTTAAATACTCCCCAGCTATTTTGTATGAGAAATAAAGTTTCATCATATACTTCGTGTGAGTCGTCCATCGCAACCCACGCCATCGCGTGATTCCATGAGCCAGATCTGGACGCTACGCCATGTTCATTTCTTCGTGATGAAAATCCATAATTGCTACATACACTTAAAGCATAACCGTTTGCAATAGCGTCTCTGGCTTGTTCAACTGTATTAATAAGAGAGATTGTTTTAACCTGATGTTTCTGTCCTTCCTGTTTTACTTCTTTTGGCACTCCACTTCTGCCCCAGTTAGTTCCTATTCGACTGTTGTAGGTTGAGAGATCTACGAAACCATAATCTTTTCTTACTAAGATACCACCGTTTTGATGTACAAATCTTGCCGCAACCGAACAAGACATTCCTTGACCACCATGCCCCCTAGAGCCGTAGATTGCCTCTGTTGCTCCTCTAGCAACAAAGTCTTCTCTATCGCCCCCAACGATTTCGTGGCAGCGTGTTACATCTACAGCCGTTCTGGTAGAATGGGAAACACAGTCTCCTGTTGTTTGCCGTTCGTGCGATCCAAAAGTAGGGTCAAACTTCTGAGCAGACTTGTATAATAATGCTACTTTACCTTTTCCGCTTTCACTTAAATCCGATGCGGCTACGCCAAAGAGTGGGTGGGGCAATTCTCCTAAAAGTTTATCAGTATCTTCTGGGTCACACCAAGATCCTACGAAACCCTCGTCATAAGATTTGAGGATTTCCTCTGGTGTGTTAAACATTTTTTACTCCGATGCTACGTTGTTTTTGGCCCACTTAACAACAGTATTGATAACAACTGCCGCTATTGGGACAAACATTACTCCCATATTGCCAAGGTCTAAATTTCCTAGATTTTCGCCAAGGTAAGTTAAGCCAGCGGCCAAGGCAACAAGTGCCGTATTTTTAGTAATTTCTATAATATCTGTTATATTTAAGCTAAACGCTGGGGAATTATTTGTATCTGCCATCATAAAACCTCTTCTTGTAAACTTATTAAAAAGCCGCCATGCTCATTTTCTGAAATCCTATACGGGTAGCCAATAAGTCTAACCGCTGTATTATCTTGTAGTTTTGTAGTTTTATTGAATCTTCTGTTCATTTTTAAGCACGAAAAGAATTCTGACTGAACTTCTTCTCGCTCATCTTCCGAAAAAAGGTTAATCCAATCAAAACCCTCTATACTGCTTACTATGTCTTTTGTATAGTCGTGCATCATCGCATTGCACCAGACTAATCTACCATCTTCATCTGTTTCAAACAAGGACACATTACTATAGTGTAATGCCGCTTTCGTTCTTTGTATGATAACCTTTTGTCTATCCTCTATTCTGCCACAAGTGGCTCTCATGTCTATAATAGCATCTTTTATACTATTGCCACCATTTGTTTTTAATTCCTTTTCCATTAACATTCTGAGTTCATCGACAGACTGAATGAAAATATCGTGATTTTTGACGAGTTTGATTAGTGGTTTAAAAAATTTACGCCACATAAGCGTAAAAAAGCCAATCACACTACCAAGAGATCCAGCTATAATAGCTATAATTTCTAAATTAAGGTCAATCACTGATTATGCTCCAGAATGAAAAGTTAGGAAACGCCCCCGAAGGGGCGTTGCCAGCTAGCGAAAATTAGAATGCTTAAAATTAAGCTTCGCGTGAATCGATAGCCTTATATTCATCTGTAGTTGGAGCAGCTAATGCTCCAAAGTGATAGGTAAGTTCTCCCGGAATGGCAAGGGTTGGCGAAGCAGCATCATCTGTTGCGGCTGTTGAGCCATCCTTTTGCACGTAATCGTAGGAAACTCCAGCATTATTGCCCTTAGTTCTGCCGGGAACCATAGCTGTTGAAGGTCTAGCAAGAATATTGAAAGATCTTGTAGCCAATTCTCCAAGCTTTCTGGCAGATACAGTTTTGTGGATCTTGTTTACAGTTCCAGAACCCTTTGGTAGAGACACAGCCGTGCTAGCGGAGTTATTGATCTTGTTAGAAGTATCTCCAGCGCCCCTCAATAAGAAGTTTCTATCTTCTGCGCTTGGAAAGTATGCTAAACCACCAGCTCCAGAAGAATTAGCTGTTGTAACACCAGCGTAATCTCCAGCGTTGCCGTCTTGAGAAACAACTTTTGATCCAGAATCTACACCAGTATTAAGGGAGTTTAGACCAATGTTGTTGGTCATAGGATTATCTGATGAGACATTGCCACCGTTAACCACAGTGCCTCCGTCATTTACCTTCACGGTAACGCTATTGTGAGCATTAGTCGTAGCCATATTAAATTTCTCCAATATAATCAAATATAGTCCTTTGAATCCTAAAAGCAATCCATATCCACTAATTAATACACTTCTTTTACGTTTTTTTCAATTCTATGTAGTATTTTTTTGAGTTTTTTTCTGACAGTCTCTCTATTGGAAGATCTCTTATTTGCCATTTCTTGTATCGTCATGTTAGAGTACTTATCATTAATCAAATCTACTTCTTCTTGGTTTTTAGCCTCGTCTAAAATGTCAAATAAAACGCAACTATTCTCATCCCTATGGAGATTTTCATGTAGTGTTTTTTTGGTAAATCTGTAGTGTTTTTGGTTGAATTTCAATTCTTTTAAGCACTCTATGAAAACGCCGCTATACAAATATGTTGTAAATTTGACCTTTTTTTCTGGGTTAAAATTAACAAAAGCCTTCCACAGAGCATTAATCTGACAGGTATGTATCGTGTCTTTGTCTAATTGATTCGTAAAGCTTTTTGAAGCTTTGTGCATAATCTTGGTAATATTAGTGTCCTTAAGCGCATTTTCAATTTTTGTGTTCAAATTCATAATTTGTCTCCTAGTTTGTACTATTTTCTGGTAAAATTGTTTTTTCAATATCTGATCTAACCTGTTTAAAATTAAAAAGTTTTCCAAGTCCTATGAAAAATCTATATCTACTTAATATTTGAAGAACCTCAACGCCTTCTGTCTGGTCAAGCTTGTCTTTTACGTCCAAAGTTATGTCAAAGTTTGTGTGACCTATCCAGCAGTCGTATGAAGACAACATGGATATTTCTTCCATTAGCTGTGGAGAGATAGGTATCATGGAAGAAAAATTACCTTCGCCCTCTGCTGATTCTTCCTGCTCTTCGTAAGCTGTTGGTTCGTAATCTTCTTCGCTTTTATCTTTTGACATTTTTTCATGAACAACGTGGGCAAAAAGATCTAATAACGGAGAAGACATTTGTTTTTCTAAAAAATCTTCATACTTCTGCCATCCTATTTTATATTTCTTCATTTTTTTTACCTAAGCTATACAGTTGAGATGGTTTTATATACGGCTCTGTATTCTTGTTTTCTAAAGTTTTTTTTTGTTTTTGTAATATTTCTTGGTGGAATTTAACCAGCAGTTCAAACGAAACATCGTCTCTTTTTTGTTCGCGCATAGAACGATTGAAAAAATCTAAAGTTTCAATAAAGCATGAGTCTTTAGCAAGAACACTGAATATTTCCATCATTTCATTAACTGTGTTTTTTTCTAAGTCTACCATTGATATGTCTACTTTTACGACTCCATCTGTGTCAAAATAGTATGTGACAGATGTTTTTTCATTTTCTTTTTTTCTTAACCAATTAAACATACTTAAGAATGCTCCTCGCTGAATTAAGCCATGAGAATTTTTTCCCAGTCTCATGACCATTGCTATTTGTGGGTTTAGCGGAGTGTACATGTCTCATATATTCTACGAAACAATCTATTTCTTTTTTCGATATAGATGCCCAGTTTCCAATTTTTCCATTAAACCATTTTCCATCAAATGCACTTTCTGTATTTTCAATATTAACCAAAAAGGAATTTTCTGGGCTACAAAACTCAGTGTGGGCTGAATAATTTGTTGTTATAACGTTTTTTCCGCACGATATCATTTCCAATAATTCCAAGTTCCAGCCTTCTGCCCTTGAGGGGAAAATGCCACAGTCTACTTTAGCCATAACTTTATACACTTCTTCGTGCGTTTGAACTCTTGGTATTATCTTTATTTTTTCTCCCATGTTTGAGTTTTTATAAAGATTAATCCACTCTTCTTCTTCTTTTTTACTTAAAAATGGATTGCTGCACATCATCCAAAGCTCTACGTTGTCGTCTTTTGTAAAAGCCTTGTTGAATATTTCAACCAAAACGTCATGCCCTTTTCTTATCTCCCATTTGCCGCAGTTAAAGAATATGGTTTTGTCTTCTGAATTTTTTGCGTTTGGTAAAAAAATATTTTGATCAACACCAAGAGGTATTACCCCAACTTCTTTGATATTTGTTTCTGATAGTATAATTTCTTTAGCCCAATTTGATGTTACAAAAATTTTATCTAAAGAATTAAGACTATGTTTTTCTTGTTCTGAAAATTTATCTAGCTCAAAAAATGGAAATCCTATTCTTTCTCCCCTACCAGCAAACTGTGCCATATCATGTTGATGCCAAATTTTAATACATGGAGCTTTATTGTCCCACATCTGTGATTTAATCAACCCCTGCTTAACAAGTTCGTAATCTTCTCTGGTTTGTATTTCTGGCTGGCCTATGGTCCATAGTGAAACTTGCGTAATGCTTTGTAACGCTTTATATATGTTGAGTCCAGCAATGCCGTATCCTAAAGTATTTATTGGCGTAATAAGATTGATCATTATTCATGTTCCCTCAAAGAAAAACCACCTTTTGTACTGTTCTGGGTAAACGCTTGTATTTAATCGCTCTAAGTACCCCAAAAGATCTTCCAAGCTTCCGAAAATGTGTTCATGTGGCAACATGAAAAACAACCAATTTGGTGCATTGTGTTTGCCCTGTTTGCACCATACTAATATCGGCTTTTTTTGCCTGTTTGCTGTAGTTATTTCTTCGTATGAGCCGCACATATGAACGTCCATGTCAATTTGTGCGATAATAAAATCAGAAACATCCACACATCTTAAGTCAGCGTTTCTAATATGACCAAAATTATTTCTAATCTTGTCAAACTGACCAGTTTCTTTGTAGTGTTCTATTTGCCATCTAGTGTTAGTGTCTTCTTTTGCACCCTCTATTGGCTTTTTGCATGGGTCAAGAACGTTGATATTCATACCTTTTAGCAATGGGGTAATCATTTCTCTCCACCCAACGCCACCGTCTGGGACTCTATCCATTGCCCCGACTAAATAGGTTCTCATGTTTTTTAGATTGTTCGATAATATCATTTTATGCAAATGCCTTTCGTAAGAACTCTTCCACGGTTTTTGGGTTGTGCTTTTCAAAAACTGTTTGAATTAAAAACTTTCTTTCTTTAGCTTTAACATGTATTGCTTGCATGGCTAAATTGCAATCTTCTTTTAATTTATTAATCTCTTCATTTTTCCTTTCTTCTTCGCTGACCCCTGTGTCAGCAGGTGCATATGTTTTTTTTGGCTTTTTTATTTTTTTGACTTTGCTTTTCTGTATTGGTTTTGCTTTTGTTGATTCTGATACATGCTTGGTATTCTCAGATTCGTGTTCTACAAGCAATAAATATTCTGCAAGACTATTAATATGTTTTTTCTTGTCAAAAAAAGCTTGAAAAAAAGAATGCCAAAATATTACAACAATGATCAATACTGTTATGTTTGATATAAAATCTACCACATTGAACTCCTTTTCTTTCATTATACCTTGTATCGGCAAATAGTCAAGCGGAGTTAAAAAAAAAGCCCACAAGACTGATCTTGTGGGCAGTTTTTTCTTTCTTGAGTATTGAAATTATGTTGAAGCAAGAGCTTCTGTTTGATTGTTTTCTCCAACACCCTGATTGCCGCTGGGGCCAAGGGAAATTTCATCAGCCATCACACATACAGAACTTCTTGGATTACCCTCTTTGTCTTGATAGTCATCTATTTTGATCTTACCCTGAACGCCAACGAGCCTTCCTCTCTTGAGGTGATCTTTGAGAGCTTCTGCCATCTTGCCAAAACAAAGAACATTTAAATACAAGGTGTCATCATTTCTTCGGTCGTTGACCGCCATTCTGAACTTCGTCATTGAAGTTCCTTTTTGGGTCAAATTGAATTCTGCGTCTTTAGTTAGACGACCGCAACCAAGCCAAGAATTAATATTCATTTATACCTCCAGTGCTGAACGAATTTTGCCACGAATTACTTGCGCATTACCATAGTTTTTAGTACCTGTTGTTGCGCTGTATATATTTCTTGCCGCTGTTCTTGATATTCCAATTAAACTAGCTGCTGCTTCTGTCTCTTCTCTGTTATTCTTGAAGAAACCGAAACCACACTTGTGAGCCAATGCTGTTACTGGATTTAAAGTAAAGCCTCGATTAGGACCACTCTTAATTTTAGCTACTACCTTTTTATTTTCAACCCCCCACCTATAAGACGAGGCTAATCCGTGAAGCCTATCAATAAACTCTGTGTAATTCATAAATTTATTCTCCTTGTTTGCTATTTAAATCTTTCGCTCTAATAACTTTCACTTCTTCCAAACCTTTTTCAAGGTATTGTTTCAACTTTTCAATTTCTTGATCTATGTTTTCGCGCTGTGATTGTAAGTCGTTAATGGCTTTGTGAACACTTTGCAGGTGAGCTTCTGCCATTTGAATAATTTTGTCCATTGACTCTCCTATGTTTCGTAAGTAATGTAGTCCATTACTTCGTTGTGGGTTTGCTTTCCATTATAATAGCCCATCGTGGCAAGTTTTGCAAGTTCTTCGTAGTCCTTTTTTAAATGAATAATAACGTTCACTAATATTTCGTAACTGTGCGCATTGATGCAGTCGTAAATTAACTGCCTTATTTCCTCTTCCCTCTCTGGTGGTAATTCTTCTTGCATTATAGCAGCTCTAATGGTATGTTAGATTCTTTAAGTAAATTTCTTGATATTTCAAAGTTTTTTTTCCAACGTATATCGGAATGTATTACCGAAACCACTCTAGTTATGCCAGATTGTATAATCAATCCCGCGCATCTTGAACAAGGTTGGAACGGCCAAGTATATAAAGTACATCCTTCTACAGATTTGTTTGCAAACATTAAAGCATTTGCCTCTGCGTGTACTATAATATCATATTTTGTCTCTCTGTCAAGCAGTCTTTCTTCAGAATCTTCAACGCCTTGTGGGAAACCGTTAAACCCAATCGATACAATTCTATTATTACCATCTACTATGACAGCGCCTACTTGAGTTGACGGGTCTTTCGACCACGATCCGCATAGTTTGGCTAGTTCAAGGAACCGCTTGTCCCATTTTGTTGATTTCATACCACAATAATCCCAAGTTAGCTAAAGCGTAGGCGAACCACATCAGTGCGTGTGGATAATCTTTGCCAATAAAGCAACATCCACACGTCCACAGGTAACACATTGTAGATATAATTATAGCTGGTAATGTCATTCAACACTTTGATCAAAATGAGTTCTATTTACTACATTAAATTCTGCACATTTAGACATATCTTTTAGGCACGTTGAACCAATATACGCACACGAACTCCTTAAGCCGCCCAAGATATCTAAAACAACGCCCTCTGCGTAACCTTTATACGGAACAGTTAATACCCTGCCTTCACTGGCGCGGTAATCTTTAATTCCACCGTATTTGGACTGTGCTGCATGTGATGACATTCCATAAAACTTTAATTCTACTTTTCTTGTTTCTGTTGGATAGCCGGGATCATGTGGTTGCCACCAATCTCTTCCATGCTTGTCTTGAACTGAACATTTGTATTCGTATGTCCATTCGCCCTCACATTCATCTGTACCAGCAAGCATACCTCCAAGCATCACAAAATCCGCTCCCGCCGCAAACGCCTTGCAAACGTCTGCTGGCTTTCTACAACCCCCGTCAGCACAGATTAATCCAAGTCTACCCTTGCCATTTCTAAGCCCATGAGCAGCATGTGAACACTCCATTATAGCAGATAGTTGAGGATATCCGCATCCAGTTTTTAATCTTGTAGTACAAGCAGAACCCGGACCAATTCCAACTTTTACAATATCAACTCCACCGTGTAATATTAATTCTTGTACCATCTCTGGAGTACATACATTGCCAGCCATAATAATTGGCTGTTTACCAAATTCATGTCTTACTTTGGAGCAGAAGTTTACGAAGTCATCAGTGTAACCATTAGCCACATCTATGCATATGTTTGGAAATTTGCCAGTTAAGTCTGAAAAAGATTTTAACTTATCTAGATCATGACCTTTAATACCAACACTAAACCACTGATATTTTGGCTCTAATAAGCTAGCTAAATAATTGGCATTCTCGTAATGTTTATGTAAACATGTCGGCATCTTGTGTCGCATTAAAGATCTTGACATCGCAAACGTACCGGTGGTATCCATGTTTGCTGCCATTATTGGAACGCCATGCCACTCTTCTATAGAATGATAAAATGTGAACTTGCGTTCTAGGTCAATTGCTGAACGTGATGCAGTTTTGGTTCTCTGCGGAACGAGCAGCACATCGTCAAAATCAAGTTTTGGTTCTGTGTTTATCTTCATTCTGAATCTGTATTTTTTAGAGCATCAGAATTTCCTGAATAGTTGATAAATATTTCTTCATCTTTTTCTATATCTTCCGAAGCGATAATGAATTGCAATCTATTGGCCGTTTCTGATACTTCTGTTTTTTCTAGATCGTTTGTGTTTGAGCCTTCTAAGAACGCATTTGGTTTTTCGCTATGATTGTAAAGTGAACCATAGCCAGTAAGCAGAAACATTCTAGAGCCATGTGTTACGCATTCCTCGCAACCACAACCAGCTTGACGAAAGGCGTATCTAATAATTTGATCGTCATGTTGATATTTTTCCCTGTCTGCAAGAAAAATGACCGGACATTCTTCTAAAATTTCACCTTTATTTATATTTCTTTTTGCAAATACTCCAAATCCATGTGTGCTTGATGTTTTTACGTAAATATTTTCTTTCATCTTTACTTTCCTTTCGTAAGAAGTGTAGTTTCCAAAGAGAGTCTGGGGGAATACTTCCCCCAGACCCTCCAAAGGGATCACACACTTGCCAACTCACGCTTCTTTAGAACCTGATTGACACGTTCTAATTTAGCTGTGACTTCAACGATCCATTCCTTGTTACGCTTCTTTAAGTTATCATACTTGATATCGTCCTTGGTCATATGAACGACGCTCTTGAACAGATCTTCAAATTCACTGACAACTTCATATCGACAACAGCGTAGCTTCTGGCATCGGCAATCGCTTGGAACGCTAACAACGTCCCGTGGATTTACCTTGCAGATCATAAGTTTATTTCCACTGTCATCTTCGCCTTCGTCAAGATCGATGCCTCCATAAGACTTTGCGTAGTCAAATGCACCAACATGCAGACCAGCAGCACAGTGGCTTTCACGGTTGCTATTGACTCGCTGACGCTCGATCTCGCAGACGTTACCAACGCTGTTGTCAAACGTTCCTGACCAAATATCCTTGTAGTCTCCACGGACTGCCTTGTAAGCCAAGAAATGTCCATCTGGTGTGATAGGCATATTCTTATTTTCCATAAACTCAAACAGTTCAACGATAGCATGGTCAGATGGATTCTGCGACATATTATCTAGAAAGTTAAGCATAGGCTCAAATGGATATCCCTGATTGATCATATCCATAATCGTACCAGTGAACATCTCTGGCATTGGAATGCCGTCCCATGAGAATCGTCCACCGTCAACACTCACATAACCATCACAATACTGATTGACCTGTGAGACTACATCGTAAGATGCTTCAAAATATTCAACGTTGTTATTCTTAAGGTGATTAATTAGGCGGCTATATCGTGGGTGAGATTTGCCAAACGTATAGACTTCACCAGCAACAACCGCCGTCACATTACCATCGTCTGCAATAATATAGTTCATTTCAACTCTCCTAAGTGTGTGATCAAAATTCTTCGTCTTCATACCTTTGTTGACTAACAGCAGCGTCCATATAGTGTGCTGCTTGTTTAATCCAAGCTTCCATCTCCTTTTTAGTCCAAGCGTTGTAAAATCCTCGCTTGCTCTTTTCCTTCTTCTGGTAAACTGCCAGATAATCTTCCATTGCTTCTCTAACCCAATCTTCCATAATCGTCCTCCTTCGTCTCTCTATTATACCTTATCGTCACGCCGCTGTCAACTCTTTAGATGAATTTTCTACGAGGTCGATGTATTCAGCCATAGTCTGCTTTGCCTCGTCAGTCCAAGGTCGCCCAACTAGATTCAACATTGGGAAACGCTCCATCTGCTTTACCATTGGTCTGGCAAACCTAGCATCGCTATCGTAATCCTGAATGTCGATATTCATAGTGATGCGCAGCTTGTGGCAAGCCTTCCAGATGCGATCACAATCCTCACGACTCTGCTTTAGTTCGTTTTCGTATTCCATATACTCAGCAGCGATACGCTTTGCCTCACCATCAGTGGTTGACTGAGCAAAAGCTCTAAGAATATCATTATTTACATGAATGTCATCCTTATTTCGTTGTGCAATCATTTTGGTCTGATACTTTTCATAAAGCTTGGTAACAAGTTCTACGAAGTACTCTGGACCCTTCCAATTGTCACGCTCTTCAAGCTTGCGTGTCTTGATCTGCGATGGAGTCATGAAGTAGAACGTTTCGTTCACTCCAAGCTCTTCATGAAACAGTCTGAGCAAATTATTCAATGAACTCACACCAAAAGTAGCATCATTGATATAGAACTCAACATTATTTCTGTTACGCTTTCGTGGAATATAAACTACGTTTGTTGCCTTAACGCTAACCTTGTGTGAGTTTACATCATTAACATCGTAATCATAATAGTCAGTCTCACTGTAATCTGTAGACGATCCACCACCACTGCTTTGACGTTGTGGCTTTTCAAGCGCCGAGGTTAGCTTAACGTCGCCAACAGTTGCGTCACCAAGAGTCTTGAGGAATGCGTTATTATTAGCAGTTTCACCGTCTTTCAGCTTGTAAACAATAGCGTTATAACTATCACTACCAATCTCTTCTTTGATATAGTGACGAATACGCCCAAGTCCACCACGCTGACAGTCATCGACAAAGAACGTTACATGATTATTGAATGTGAGAAACTCAACTCCACTCTTAGTCTCAGCTTTTCTACGCCAGCCAGACTTAATCATTTGCTTAAGTTCAAGACGTTCCACCTTAATCTTGTTGCCAACTATGCTGTCAAAAATCTTTTGACCATTCCACTCAATAGCCTGATTGAGACTTTCCATAGCAGACTTGATTGAATGACACTGCTGTTCAACCTCAACGTACTTTTGACGAGCAAGGAACAATGTTGGCTGACCCTTAATGGCATCCTCAACCGTATCCTTAATATCGTTGATAACCTTCTGCAAAAGATTGCGAATATTCTCCTTAGTTTGCGGAGTGTATGACAATGCTTCACGACTTGGAGTGATATCTACATCACCAATATTTACATGAAGTCGCAGACCGCTGGACTGCCACAAAAATTCAGCAACCTTATCGTCTTCAACATATCGACTACCAATACTATCTTCATCGATATTGTAGGCAATTTGACCCATGACCACACAGTTGTTGTGCCTGTGGTGAAAAGCCCAACTCTTATCTTCAGCCTCAAGTATTGCTGAATCATCGTCAAAGTACAGATCGTTATTACCAGTAACAATGGGGCGAACATTGAAGTACTTGTACACGTTCATTGCTTCACGCCTGAAAGTGTCCATATCGTCATTCTTGACAGACATAGAAACCTTAATGCCGTTCTCTTCAGTTGTTGGCACAGTTTCTAGCAAGGCAAACGATGGGCTACCATCAGAACCACGGTGGGCAGAATAGATACGCTTTTCGCCATCCTTGAAAGCCTCTACAGTGAAGCTATCGGAATAAGCAAATGGTGCTTTACTACCAAGACCAAGGCAACCAACCGCATCATTACTATTGTTGCGAGTACTGCGAAAGTACGTAGTATAGAGAGTCATGCAGTCTTCATGCGACATGCTCGTTCCAAAGTCACGAACATGAAAGAAAGGTTCAAGGCGGGTAGGGAGGTGTACTTCAAAGGCCCGATCCCCCCTACCCGCATCAACATGAGAATCATAAGCATTGGTAGACAGTTCACGAATTACTGCGAGGATCTTGTTTGAATAAAGACCATCAGACAGAATCATGAAAGCCTTGGCTGATGCCTCAATGCTGAACTGATTCTCTTCAAAATCACCTGACTTTTCAACTGCGTGTGTTCCTGTGTGCAATTTCATTTGGCAAATCTCCTATACAAGTGCTTAAGTAAGTGTGTGTGTCGTTGCGACTT
>Ga0255759_10002166_pt1 | contig 17596 bp, 21 predicted proteins | sample 101ome_20_FD_179959 | JGI IMG/M metagenome (GOLD analysis project Ga0255759, IMG submission 179959) | Coastal salt marsh microbial communities from the Groves Creek Marsh, Skidaway Island, Georgia - 101404AT metaG (version 2) | ecosystem: Environmental > Aquatic > Marine > Intertidal zone >...
ACTTTTCAGAAATATAATTAGCAACTAATCCGTCATTGTTTTGAATTTTAGAATTAAAAGATAATCTTCTTGATGGTGGATAAAATTTAGACTCAGATTCATCATAAATTGACGGAAATTTATTTGCGATAAAACTTCCAAAACCTGGAATGGTTACACAATCATTTGAGTAAACTAAATCCTTAATCGCATCTACTAGTTGCATTTAATAAATGTACGTTTTTTTTAGAAAGTAAATAAATTAAAAACCGAGTTTTGTTTTCACTCTTTTTATTACTTGTGTAGCAGTTATCTCAGCTTTTTTTGAACCCTCACTGAGTATAAAATCAATTTCTTTTTTATTAGACATCAAGTAGTCAAATTTTGATCTATTTTCTTTAAATTTTTGAAGAATTAAATTAAATAAATCAGTCTTCGCATGCCCATATCCATATCCTCCACTTTGATATTTATTTTTCATTTCATTAGTTTGGTTCTCATCAGCAATTAGCTTAAATATTTTGAAAACATTACAGTTTTGAAATTCCTTTGGCTCTTCTAGAGGCGTACTGTCAGTTTGAATTGACATTATCTGTTTTTTTAACTGCTTTTCTGGTAGAAAAATATCAATAATATTTCCTTTTGACTTACTCATTTTTTCTCCATTAGTTCCAGTAACATACTTGGTTGATTCATTGACTTTTGCTTCTGGAATTACAAATGTTTCACCATGCTTATTATTAAATTTAATAGCAACATCTCTAGTAATTTCTAAGTGTTGTAGCTGATCTTTACCAACTGGAACGTAGTTAGCGTCATAAAGTAAAATATCAGCAGCCATCAACATTGGATATGTAAACAACCCTACGTTAACATCTTTAAGATCATTTGATTTGTCTTTAAAAGAATGTGCTAATGTGAGTCTTTGATAAGGAAAGTACGTTGAAAGAATCCACGCTAACTCAGTTGTAATTGCTACGTCAGATTGTTTGTAAAAAACTGTTTTGTTATGGTCTAGTCCAAAAGCTAACCAAGCTGCAGCAGTTGCATATGTGTTCTCCTTTAACAATTCTCCATCTTTAATTTGAGTCATTGAGTGTAAATCTGCAATAAAAAGATATGATTCATTGGAGGCTTTAGATTGTTGAATTGCAGGTATTATTGCTCCCAAAATATTACCTAAATGGGGAGTTCCTGTACTTTGTATTCCAGTAAGTATTCTTGACATCTACTACAAAAGTAATGGTTTTATAAGATTAAATACAATTACTTATTTTTGGCATGTGTTTAAACCAATTAAAATTCTTTTCATTTCAATTTGGAATGTGTGGTTTTATATTTTGTCATTTGTTGGTATAGTAATCTGCTTACCCTTTTTTTTAGTTCTTTCAATTAAAGAAAGTTACTATCCTTATTTCTATTGGTTTGCAAGAAATATTTGGTCAAATATCATAATGTATGGTATGGGGTTTTATCCAAAGTTAAAAATGAAAGAGCCTTTGATTAAAGGTAAAAGCTACATGCTAGTTGCTAACCACAAAAGCATGATTGATATTATGTTAATGCTTTCAGTAGCTAAATATCCAACGGTATTCGTAGGCAAAAAAGAGCTTGAAAAAATTCCAATTTTTGGATATCTATACAGACGAGTTGCTATACTTGTAGACAGATCAAGTCCTGAAAGCAGAAAAAGAGTTTATGAAAAATCTAAAAAAAGATTGGATAAAGGATTGTCAGTCTGTATTTTTCCAGAGGGTGGAGTTCCTGACCCTTCAGTTATTCTTGATCCTTTTAAGAATGGTGCATTTAGTTTGGCAGTCGAATTTCAAATACCAATTGTCCCAATGACATTTTTAGATTGCGAAAAAAAATTTCCTTATTTTTTTGCTTATAATCACTTTGTAGGAAGTCCAGGTGCATTAAGAGCAAATGTTCACAATTTCATTGAAACCAAAGGCTTGACTAAAAAAGATGTGCCAGCCTTAAAACAAAAAGTTTTCGATATAATTTATAATGATTTAAAAGCTGATATTAATCAGAGGAATTAAGGGTTTCAGAAATTTTACCTTCAAGCTCATCGCAGAGTTCTGGATTGTCTTTTAATAAATTCTTAACGGCATCTCTACCTTGACCTAATTTTGTATCTCCATAACTAAACCAAGAACCACTTTTATCCACTATTCCAGCTTGAGTTCCGATATCTAGAATTTCTCCAACTTTTGAAATTCCTTCACCATACATAATATCAAATTCACAAACTTTAAATGGTGGAGCAACTTTGTTTTTTACAACTTTAACTCTTGTTTTATTACCCATTGCATTTCCAGATGAATCTTTTAACTGAGTAGATCTTCTAATATCAAGTCTCACAGAAGCATAAAACTTCAGTGCATTTCCACCAGTTGTTGTTTCAGGATTTCCAAACATTACTCCAATTTTTTCTCTTAATTGATTTATAAAGAAAACTGTACAGTTTGTTTTACTTATTGTTGAAGTTAATTTTCTAAGGGCTTGAGACATTAGTCTTGCATGAAGTCCCATTTTAGAATCTCCCATTTCTCCTTCGATTTCACTTTTTGGCGTAAGTGCTGCAACAGAATCTATTACAATAATATCAACTGCTCCAGATCTAATTAAATTATCCGCAATTTCTAGAGCTTGTTCACCATGGTCTGGTTGTGAAATTATTAATTCATCAATATTGACACCTAGATTCTGAGCATAGAATCTATCAAAAGCATGTTCAGCATCGATAAATGCAGCAATCCCCCCGGCCTTTTGACATTCTGCAATAGCATGTAGAGTTAGGGTTGTTTTCCCAGATGATTCAGGCCCATATATTTCAATAACTCTTCCTCTTGGATATCCTCCAATTCCTAAAGCATAATCTAAACCAATAGACCCTGAAGAGATAAATTCTATATCTTCTTGCACAGCATCTCCCATTTTCATTACAGTTCCTTTGCCGTATGTCTTATCTAATCTATCAAGGGTTAATTGTAGTGCTTTTAGCTTTGAATCTTTATCTGAACTCATTTGGAAATTTTAAAAATTTGATATAATTAAAAATACAATTTTATTTATAAAAAGCACTATTCTAAATGGCTTACATTTGCAATATATTTATAGTGTAATGCAACTTTATAACACGCTAAGCAAAAAAGAAAGAGCAGAGCTAATAAAAAGAGCTGGTGACAAACGATTAACCTTATCATTTTACAAATATCATTTAATTAAAAATCCAGAAATTTTTAGAAATTTTTTATTTATTGAATTAAATAAAATTGATGTTTTAGGAAGAGTCTATATAGCCAATGAGGGGATTAATGCACAACTCTCTTTACCATCAAAATTTATGACAGAATTTAAGAAAGTAATTGATGGAATCTCTTTTTTGAAAAACGTTAGACTTAATATTGCTATTGAACATGATAACGAAGCATTTTTAAAATTGAAAATTAAGATAAGAGATAAAATTGTTGCCGATGGCTTAAAAGATGGTGAATATGATTTGAATAAAAATGGAGTTCATGTAGATGCTGATAATTTTAATAAACTTCTCGAAGATAAAAACACCATAACTATCGATATGAGAAATCATTATGAAAGTGAGATTGGTCATTTTAAAGGAGCTCAATTACCAGATGTAGATACGTTCAGAGAATCTTTACCAATTATTGAAAAAAAATATAATTCTTCTAAAGAGGACAAAAACATATTAATGTATTGTACTGGTGGAATAAGATGTGAAAAAGCGAGTGCTTATTTAATTAACAAAGGATATAAAAATGTTTATCAGTTAAATGGAGGCATCATAGAATATGCTAGACAGGTTAAAGAACATAATCTTGAAAATAAGTTCTTAGGCAAAAATTTTGTTTTTGATAACAGGAGAAGTGAAAGAATATCAGGCGATATCATTTCTAATTGTCATCAATGTGGGGATAAATATGATGAGCATGTTAATTGTAATAATGAAGCTTGTCACCTGTTATTTATACAATGTGAAAGTTGTGCAAAGAAATATGATGGGTGTTGTAGTATTGAATGTTCAGAAATTAACTCGCTTCCAATAGAAAAACAAAAAGAACTCAGAAGAGGAAAGAAAAACAGTAATAAAATCTTCAAAAAAGGAAGGTTTAAAGAAAAACCCCTCAATAAAATTTAATAGCTTTATTGCATGAGCTGTGGTAGCTGCAATACAAAATCAGGAAGTCCAAAAGGTTGTAAAAATAATGGTGTCTGCGGAACAGATGGCTGCAATAAATTAAATGTTTTTGATTGGCTTACTAATTTGGATCCTATTGGTGATAGTTCTCAAAATATTTTTGAAGTTAGGTTCAAAAATGGAAGAAAAGATTATTATATAAATAATGAAATCGATTCATTAAGTATTGGTGACGCTGTTGTAGTGGAAAGTTCAATCGGTTATGATCTTGGACACATCACATTAAAAGGAGGTTTGATTCCAGTTCAATTAAAAAAGAAAAAAATTGATATTAATGATTATGAATTTTTAAAGATTTTAAAGAAACCTAATCAAGATGAAATTGATAAATGGGTAAAATACAGAAATAAAGAAGAAGAGGTTAAAATTAAGTCTAGACAAATAGCCTTGAAATTAAATCTTTCAATGAAGATTTCTGATGTAGAATTTCAAGCCGATGGGAAAAAAGCAATATTTTACTACACAGCATCAGACAGAGTTGATTTCAGGAAATTAATTATAGATCTAGCTAGAGAATTTAGTATTAAAGTTGAAATGAAACAGATCGGACTGAGAGAAGAAGCTTCACGCCTAGGAGGAATTGGATCCTGCGGAAGAGAATTGTGTTGCTCAACCTGGCTAACAGATTTCAGAGTAGTTACAACATCAGCAGCAAGATACCAACAGTTATCGTTAAATCCTCAAAAAATCGCTGGTCAATGTGGTAAATTAAAATGTTGTCTAAATTTTGAATTAGACCAATATCAAGAAGCTCTTGCAGATTTTCCAAGCCCTAAAACAAAAATTAAAACTGACAGAGGAATTGCAGTATGTCAAAAATTAGACATTTTTAAAAAATCAATGTGGTTTTCATATAAAAATGAAAGTATTGATTGGTATGAAATAAATGTTGAAAATGTAAAAAAACTGGTTTCTATGAATGAAAAAGGGAAAAGCGTTTCTAACCTAGATGACTTCGTAGTTTTCAAAGAAGAAAAAGATTATGAGAAATCATTTGTGTAAGGTTTTATTTACTATTTGTTTTACAATAATTGCTGGATGTAACTCAAATGATTTCTATTATTTAGAATTTAAAAATGTAAATGATGGATGGAAAAAGAATGAAAGTTTAAAATTTAATTTTTTTCCAAAAAATTCTCAATCAAAGTTAAAAGTTTTAATAAGGAATGATAAGGCTTATCCTTTCTCAAATATTTATTTGATTTCAAAAATTAAGTTTGATGAAAAGTTAATTACAGATACTTTAAATATAAATTTTGAGGACGAGGGCATTGATATTTTTAAAACTAACAGTTTAAGTGTTAAAAACTATTCTATTATATTAAAGGATAACATTAATTTTGGTCAAGATTCAGTTAGTGTGGAACTCAAACATGCCATTAGACCTGCTAATAGTTCAGCTGCTATTGAAAGTCTAAAAGGAATTATAAGCGTTGGATTACTTGCTGAATAATTAAACAATGAAAAAATATAGATTTCAAATAATATTATTTTGGCTACTCTTTTCAGTTGGAGTAGTTTCAATGTATGGGTTGTTCTATTTAGCTTCTATTGGAAAGTTTGGTGAAATGCCCGACTTCCGTCAACTAGAAAATCCAAAAACCAATTTTGCATCAGAAATCATATCATCTGATAACGAAGTTTTAGGAAAATACTATTTTAATGACAATAGAACTCCAATTAAATATGAAGACATTAATACAAAAACTGTTGAAGCTTTAATTGCAACTGAAGATGAAAGATTTTACAGTCATCCTGGAATAGATTTAAAAGCAACCTTAAGAGCAATTGTTTTTTTAAATACTAGAGGAGGTGCAAGTACTATATCCCAGCAATTGGCTAGGCAATTATTTGTTGGTGTTCGATCTAGAAATATCATTCAAGCGGTTGGTCAAAAAATTAAGGAATGGGTTATAGCTGTAGAACTTGAAAAACAATATACTAAAGAAGAAATAATCACTATGTATCTTAACATTTATGATTTTGGATACTATGGTGATGGAATAAAATCTGCATCTAATATATATTTTTCAAAAGAGCCTATCGATTTGAAAATTGAAGAATCCGCAATGTTAATTGGAATGCTGCAAAACTCTTCACTTTATGACCCCTTACGAAGACCTGAAATAACAAAAAACAGAAGAGATTTGGTTTTGATGCAAATGGCAAAAAACAAATACATAAGCGAAAACGAAAAGGATTCTCTTCAAAAAATTCCATTGGAATTAAATTATACGCCTCAATCTCATAGACAAGGTCTAGCGACATATTTTAGATCATATTTAAGAGGGTTTATGAAAGATTGGACCGATAATAATTTAAAAGCTGATGGTTCAAAATATAACTTGTATTCTGATGGTCTAAAAATATATACTACTATCAATTCGAAAATGCAGAAGTATGCTGAGGAATCAGTTACAGAGCATATGAAAAACCTTCAAAAAGAATTTTTTATTCAAAATGATACTTTATCAACTGCTCCGTTTAGAGATTTAGATGAAGATGAAGAAGAAAGTATAATTGAAAGAACTATGAGACGATCTGAAAGATGGAGAAAGGCTAGGCTTTCTGGAAAGTCTGCAGATGAAATTGAAGAGATCTTTAATGTTCCTACTGAAATGAGTATTTTTTCATGGGAGGGTGATATTGATACTGTAATGGCGCCTATTGACTCAATACGCTATTACAAACATTTTTTACAAGCTGGTATGATGTCAATGAACCCTAAAAATGGTCATGTAATGGCTTGGGTTGGAGGAATTAATTATAGAAATTTTCAATATGATCATGTAATGCAAAGTAAAAGGCAAATAGGCTCCACATTTAAGCCTTTTTTGTATGCTACTGCAATTGATCAACTAAAGTTATCTCCTTGTGATATGCTCCCAGATGCAATACATTGTATTGAGCCATATAAATACGGTAATCCAGATCCATGGTGCCCCACAAACTCAAGTGATAAATATGGTGGTATGAGGACTTTAAGTAATGCTTTGGCAAATTCAAAAAATACTATTAGTGCACAACTTATTGATAGGGTTGGCCCAAGACCTGTTGCAGATTTAGCTAGAAATTTAGGAGTTTCATCAAATATTCCAAACGTTCCAGCTATAGCATTAGGAACACCAGATTTAAGTGTATATGAAATGGTTGGTGCTTATGGAGCTTTTGCTAACAAAGGGATTTATGTTAAGCCAATTATGGTCACAAAAATTGAAGATAGAAATGGAAAAATTGTTTTTCAGTCAACTCCTGAAACTAAAGATGTATTGAGTGAGGAATCCTCTTATGTAACCTTAAAATTACTTGAAGGAGTAACAAAATTTGGATCCGGTGCGAGATTAAGGCATGACATTCCTGAAGATGAAAGAAATTATGTTTATAAAAATGTAGTCACTGGTTACCCATATAAATTTGACAATGCAATTGCAGGTAAAACAGGGACTACTCAAAATCAAAGTGACGGATGGTTTATAGGAATGGTCCCTAACTTAGTTACAGGTGTATGGGTCGGTGGCGAAGACAGGTCAATCCATTTTGAAGAAATTGCTTTTGGTCAAGGTGCTACTATGTCATTACCAATATGGGGTTTGTTCATGAAAAAATGCTATGAAGATGAAGAACTAGGTGTTTCAAAGGAAGATTTTGAAGAACCTGAAAACTTAACTATTGAACTGGATTGTTCAAAAGTTCAGCCTGAAAAATCAGAATCTGAGGAAGATGATATTAACGATCTATTAGGTATAGGAAAATGAAAAGATTGTTGTCTTTAGATTTTTTTAGAGGGTTAACAATTGCTGCTATGATTATCGTTAATGATCCAGGTAGCTGGTCTCATGTTTATGCTCCATTAAGACATGCTGAATGGAATGGGGCAACACCAACTGATCTAGTTTTCCCATTCTTTTTATTTATAGTAGGCGTTTCAATTTCTCTATCTCTTTCAAAAAGAAAAAATGGTGACTTAAATTTATACACTAAAATTTTTAAAAGATCTGTAATTATATTTTTGCTTGGAATTTTTTTAGCTCTATTCCCAAAATTTGATTTTGAAAACTTAAGAGTTGTTGGTGTATTGCAAAGAATCGCTATTGTATACTTTATTTGTGCTTTAATATTTTTGAATACCAATTTTAAAAGTCAATTGAAGATTGGGGTTGGATTAGTGGTGTTTTACTGGATTACAATGATGTTTGTTCCATTTAATGGAAGTCTTGCTGGAACTCTAGAGCCTGGGAATAATCTTGCCGCATGGATTGATAGTTTTATTGTCCCAGGAAGAATGTATCAAGGGAGTTGGGACCCTGAAGGTTTTTATAGTACCATTCCAGCCATTGCATCAGGAATTAGTGGGATGCTTAGCGGAACGATAATTTTAAGTAAGACAAACTCATTAAAAGATAAAATTATTAGTTTGTTTTTTTGGGGGTCAATTATTCTAATTATAGGATATTTTTGGGATTATATATTCCCAATCAATAAGCATATATGGACAAGTTCTTATGTACTTTATAGCTCAGGACTAGCAATGATTATACTTGCAATTTCAACTTGGCTTATTGATGAAAAAAATTATACTAGCAATATTAAAATAGGTCTGGTTTTCGGATCAAATGCCATTACCGCTTATGTACTACATGGAATTGTATGGAGACTTTTTCAAATTCCTGTAATTAATGGTTTAGGATTTCAAAAATTCTGGATGGACACTGGAATTGGCTTAGGTCTCCCCCCTAAATTTGTCTCACTAGATTGGGCTATTTTTTACACTTTTATTATCTATTTGTTAATTTATCAGCTTTACAAAAGAAAAATTTTTATAAAAGTTTAAAGATTAATATCTTTTAATAAAATCGATTACTTATGAAAAATATTATTTATGCATTTGCAGCATTATTATTTGTTGCTTGCGGTACTCAAGCTCCTTGCGAGTGTGAAAAAGAAACTAATGGATTTGGTCCATTTGAAGGACAATCTATTTATATAGGATCTCAAGAAACTGTTGATGTTTTTAATGCTATTGATGCAGCATGGGCAGCTAGAGATTATGAGGCAATGAAATCTTTAATTAAAGATGGGGGAAACTTCACTTTTGAAAATGGCACTGTGGTTACTACAGCTCAAGAATTTGTTGATTTTGTAGAGCAAGATTATCAGCAGACAATCGCTGATGGAGGTGAATGGGGCTGGAATACTGATTACGCTTTTGCAGCTTATCCTGCTGGGTCTGAAGATCCTGAAGCATGGAATCAAGAAGGTGAGTGGGTAAATGCTCAATTTACTTCAGCGAATGGTGTATATGTTGAATGGTATCATATTGTTGATGGCAAGTTAAATGCTTGGAACCAATTCAAGGCAGCGTTACCACAAGAATAAGGTTTACTTTTTAAAACCATAAAAAGCTCATAGAAATATGGGCTTTTTTATTTTAACACAGTTAATTTGAGAAAGGTAAAGAAGAATGATGTAATATTATTTTTAATTCTCCTGTATCTCCCTTAATGTAAGCAAATGTATACTCAACCTTTGTTTTATTACCCTCTAGATCGGTAAAAAAATAATTCCCCATTGCAAGTGCCATTGACTCATAAATATTTATTGAATCATTTTGAAATTCAACTTTAGTCCATGGATTTATCGCAAAACCTCCATCTTCAGAGTAATCAGAATCAGATCCTATAAAATAAGAAAGTGCTCCCTGGATATCATTTCTAAATTGCTTTTCAGATGCTTTTGTGGGCTTGAATTGTACTGATCCATCTTCAAAGTTGTACATTTTATTAATGAAATCTAAAGTATACATTCTGCATTCCTTAGGTGAATCTTTTAACTGACCTATCTTTACAATTCCAGAGCCCCATTGGTTTTGGGTGTTTTCTACATCTTCTATTTTTATCATAATTAAAATTTAATTTCAAAATTACAATTTCTATTTATTTATATATTTAGATTTTTAAATGGAGAAAAAAAATATTTCAATCTCTAAAAAAGCAAGATATTTTCAGCTAGGTAAAATTTCAGAGCAAACCAAAACTATATGGTTTGTTTTTCATGGTTATGGAATGTTAAGCCAATACTTTATTAAAAAATTTAAAAACCTTGAAAATAATCAAACTGTCATTATATCTCCTGAAGCATTAAGCAGATTTTACATTGGCAAAAACTATGATCGAGTGGGTGCGAGCTGGATGACAAAAGAGGATAAACTAGATGATATTGATGATAATATCGCTTATTTAAATTCTCTTTTTGAATCAAGTACAAAAAATATTGATTTGAATTCAATCAAAATTCATGTATTAGGGTTTTCGCAGGGCGGAGCAACAGCTTGTAGATGGATTTTAAATTCTAATATTAAAATAAATTCTCTTGCTTTGTGGGGAGCCGATATTCCAATTGATTGTTTATCTGAAAATAATAAAGTAAAATGGAATCAGTTTAAGACAACCCTTATTGTTGGTAAAAAAGATGAATTTATTTCAGAGGAAAATAAAGCGAAATTTGCTAAACTATTAAACTCCTATAGACTTAAATATGACCTAATAGAATATGATGGGACTCATAAGATTATTGAAGAGGTATTAATTGATTATATTCAAAGAATATGAACAAAGTGCAATTAGAATTTCAGGTTTTAAACAATAAACTTGAAAAACTTTTTGAAAGATTATCAAAATTTAGCAATGAGCAGCTAAATCAAAAAGTAATCGATGGAAAATGGTCAATAAATGAAAATATTTATCATTTAATTCTAGCTGAAAAAGGAACAGAGAAATATATAAGAACTAAAACATCATACCCTGACACTCTTGTTGGCGTTAATATTCTTTCAAGAATAAAATCATTTGTACTTGAATCATTTTTAAAGCTGGGCGTTAGCTACAAAGGGCCCGCTATAGTTACTGAAAATTTTCCAGACCATTTTGATTTCAGAGAACTTAAAAAAGATTGGATTGATTCTAGAAAATCTTTTCTAGAATATGCTCAAACCCTAAATGATGAAATTTTAAGCAAAGGTATTTTTAGACATGCTATTATTGGAAGAATGGATATTTACATGACACTTCATTTTTTCAAATTTCATTTCGACCACCATAAAAAGATAATTCATAAATTAGAAAGCAAATTGTAAAATCTATGTTTGAATGGTATCAAAAAAATAGGGTCATAATCTGGACAGTTGTAGGCTTATACCTGCTGTTCCGATTTATAACCCTAAATTTTTAATAACGTTTTATCTAGCGTTTGATCCGTCTCTGTTTGGCTTTCTAACTGATGGCCAATCTCTTACTCTTCCAGTTCTTGGATTTATAGGCATAACTCTTTTCTCTCTGGAAACCATCTCAGCTGCTTCACTCGCTTTGTAGGCAAGTATTGCAGTTAAAATTGCATTGCTTCTAACATCATCAAAAACAATCTTATCATAAGTGTCTAGATTAGTATGCCAAGTAAAGGTTCCGTAATCCCAGCTCAAAGAACTTAAACTAAATGCAGGAACTCCAGCAGCAACAAAAGATGCATAGTCAGATCCTCCTCCTCCAGGTAAACCTGGGAAATCAGTTTCAATATGCTTTGTTATGTCTCTTGGAACAGCAGACAACCAATCTGTTAAAAACTCATAAGAATATAAAAATCCTTGTCCACTTAAATCGACAACTCTACCTGTTCCGTTATCTTGATTAAAAACTGCTTGAGTATTTTCAACAATTGTTGGATAATCCTCAACAAAAGCTCTTGATCCGTTTAGACCTTGTTCTTCACCACCCCAATGTCCAACTAGAATAGTTCTTTTTGGATTTGGATAAGCTTTCTTTAAAATTCTCATTGCTTCTAACATCACCAAAGTACCTGTTCCATTGTCAGTCGTGCCCTGGCCTCCATCCCATGAATCAAAATGAGCAGATAGAATAACATATTCGTCTGGCTTTTCAACACCTTTAATTTGCGCTATAGTATTAAAAGTAGGAACAACTCCATGTTCTGTAGATGTTGCAACAATTTTTACTACTGGTTTTTTTCCATTCTTTGCTAGCCTATAAAGCGCACCATAGTCTTCGAGATTAACATCGACATTTGGTATCTTTTCAGTTCTAGCACTAAAAACTTTATTAGCTCCTGGAACTCTTGACCAGTAACTTGAAATTAACCCAACAGCACCAGCGTCTTCAAATGCTTTGTTAATATCTCTGTATCCATATCCTGTGTTCCTAAGATTTGAAAACCATTGTCTGCTTGCTTCACTTCTATCAGCCTTCATTTTTTCAAATGACTCAGGAGTAGCAAATTCTTCCCAATTGGAATCTGGTCTTCCTGTAGGTTGATACTGACTTACTAAAACAAATTTTCCTTTAATTGTCTTAAGCCACTCTTCAAAATCTTCTTTACTCTCTATATTAGGGACAGTGACTGCCTCAGCTGTTACTCCTTTCTTTTTTGTAGAAGGGCTCCATGCCAATTGTCTACCAGCTAAAGTTCTTAATCTAGGTTCTAGCATATCAATGTGTGTGATTCCTCTTTCCCATCCTCTCCATTTACCATACTCATGGTTGTATGCATCAATTCCCCACGATGCGTATTTGGCAACTGCCCAATCGTGAGCATTTTGCATCTGAGGAGTTCCAACAAGTCTTGGTCCTACAACATCAAATAGTTCGTGAGCCAAATTCTCTAACTGAGAATTATTTACGGCTTCATCAATCATTGATTGAATGACAGGGTTGTTACTTTTTAATGGATTTGCATCTTCTTGAGCGTTAACTGTTAAAAAGGCAAATGATAAAATAAATAATAATCTCTTCATAATTTAATTGATTTTTGTATCTGTGATGTACATCATCCCAGTATTGTGATTGGGAATATAGTAATTAAAGTCGTATTTAGTTAAAATGTTTTCTATAATTTTCTTTTGCAATTTTGGTGATTTTCCAGTGATAAGTTCTAATTCCAAGTCGTTACCAAATGAATTCATCAAAAGATATTCCTCGACCATAACCAAAGCTTTTTCATGGCTAATACCGTGAAGGTCTATTTTTTTCATAAGGAATTACTTTTTAAAAAATAGATCAAAACTTATTGTAAGCAGATCTTTGATTTCAGCAAGCATAAATGAAGGAAGCTTTATTAAAAATTCTGTAGGTTTAACCTGAAAAGTTCCCTTTAATATTATTTCTTCATCAGTTTCGCTGATAGTTGAATTAACAATTATATTTTTTTCTTCACCATGAAATTCAAGTTTGCCATTTATGATTCCAACTTCATCATCTCTTTTAATGTTATCTGAATAGTATTTTATCATAGGGAACTTTAAAGCCTCTAGAACTTCTAATGAATGAGCATCTCTATTCGAATTACCACTATCAAAATCAGCAATCTCAGCAGCAACTGCTATGTTAGAAATTTCATCATCTTCAATAATTATTACGCCCTTGACAGAATTATTTTGACCAGACCAAGCATGAAGAAAATGTTTTGCATCATAAGAAATTTTTGACTTTTCTTGATCTAACATAAATGTCCCTTGAGAAAATGAAAACTGGATGCACAATAAAAAAATTAATTTCTTCATAACTAAAATTTAAATACAATTACTGCGGTTGCATAGCTCGCAAAAGCAGTATAAGCAGCTGCTTTGTGAGACTTTTTATTACTATCAGAAACCATATTTGTTATTACCATCGCCGAAAAATGTATGTTTGATAAAAACCTATGAGCTTTAATTGAGCTGAAGCCTTTTGTTTTTTTATTCACTAATGGAGGTGGAGAAAAAAGAGACAAAGCAGCTCCAGTAAAATATCCAGCATTTACAACTTTAGACATATTTTTATGAGTCTTGTATAAAGAATTGTATCTATCTCCTGTGGCATTGTATAATTCTCCTCCAATGAAACCTTGAGCGACCATTGCACCTAGAGTAAAATAACCAAGTATTTGGTGAGTTTTAAGCATAGATCTTCTAAGATTTAATTCTTTTTCCCTGTTCTCTAAATTTAAGGGGGCGATTCCAGTTTTTCTTAAAATTCCATTTTCACCCCAAAATATTTTTTGCGTAAAAATTATTCTTTCTGGTAAAAGGTCAGGTGTGGCATTTTCATCAGTAATAATTAAATCAAACAACTCCTTTTCTTGAGAATAACTCTCAGAAGATATAAGTAGAGAAAAAACTATTACGATTTTAAAAATTACTTTATACACTTTTAATAATTTACCCTTACAATAACCTCATTTCTTCTATTGTAGAATTTATATGGACTATCATATGAAAGGTAAAGAAATTCTCCTTTTTTCTCAACATCCATTTCCTTTAATTTTTTTTCCAAACTAGCAGTGTGTTTTTTTCTTTTATTTTCATTTGAGTAGCCACTATAGCTTACTGATGCGTAGACTCCTCCTTCATCAAGATAAAGTTCAACATCTTTAGACAAGGGCTGAGAGATATTGTCTTCATTAAAAGTTGAAGGCATTACAAATTCCATCATCTCAATACCTTTATCTTCTTTCATATAAACTGGAGTAGTCATTTCAATTTTTTGATTCCCCTCGTTGTATCCAGAAATGTATCTAAATAATTTCCCGAAATTACTTCCGGTATTAGAAAAAGTTCTTGCTTTCATTACTGGATCATAATTTCTAATCTCAAAATTATCATCCTCTATTAATGTTTTGTAAGAATGTGTTTCGTATTTCTGTGAGAAAATTGTCATTGAAAAAAAAAGTGCTATTAGTGATAACTTATTCATGTATTTGTTTTAATTACAGAAACAATTATCATTCCAATAAACTATTGTAACTAATTAAGAATTTGAGTTTTTATTTCATTAGGGCTCATAGAAATAAGATTTGATCCTGGAAGTCTTAACAATAATTTTTCCCAGTTGTCATTTCTTTCAATTACATATTTAAAAATTTCTTTTGCCTCTTTTAATCTTGAATTATTTAGTAGAGCAACTGCTTTCCAAAATTTCATTTCAAGATTCTCAGGAAATAATGATTCAGCACTACCATATTCAACAAGTGCTTGCTCCATGTCTCCGTGTTCAATAGCTAAATCTCCTTTATTCATATGCTCATATGCTCTATGAACTTTCAATAATCTTTTAATTTCTTTAACTGGATTTTCACTATCATCTACCCTCAAATCAATCTTTTTATCTTGCCATTCATTATCTGTCTTTTCTGGGCCTACAACTAATAAAGCAGCTGATTGTTTTCCTCTAATATCTCCTCCAGATTCTTCAGCTGCTTCAAAAACTTTTATAATTCTTTCAGCTAATGATAATTCTGAGTTTTCTTCAAAGGCTTTTTTCATTGCAGGAACTACCTTGTCATTTAACATCATATTCGCTTGAACTGAGAAATTTTTACCAATATATTGACCTGCATCTACAATACATTTTTCGCCTGTAAAAGCTTTTATCGAACCATTAATATCTAACATTGCTGCTTGCCTGTAATCCCTTGATTCATCTTCAGAAACTAGTTTTGTTAATGCCTCTTCAGCTGAAACACCCGATTCCATCAATTTTATTCCTTCAGGACCATATGCAGGATTTACAAAGGATTGAGTAGCAACAACTCCAACTCCTGATTTGCCCCAACTAACTATTGTACCAACTGAGAACCAATGACTTTGAACTCCTACGGCCATTTCACCTGTTTTTTCATCCATCGCTACAATTGAATACGTATGCGCAAGTTGTTTTTTTGTTTTTACTTGACTGAAAACAAAAAGTGGTAGAATAAGAAACAGAATTTTTTTCATTTTAATTTTTTTTAAAGAAAGCTACAATAAAGAGAATTAAGGCAATTGATAATGTAGAAAAACCAAAGACAAAAGATTTTAATTCTTGATACCCTAATAAACCTATGACTAAAAAAACTACACCTAAAACAAATGGATTTTTCAAAATGAAGTTTTTCATATAATAAATATAACTATTTCCATAATTTAGATATCTTGATATTTCTTATTTTGGTAAACAATGAGATTTAGTTTTTTATTTATTTTTCTGTTTTTATTTGCCTGTAATAATGTTGTAATTTCTAAAAAAGAACATTCTCTTTATTGGCAAAAAAACTCAGCAGAATATGTTGCGCTTTCTTATCAAGCTTATAATCTTGCAAAGTTTAGGCTTGATGAAAAATTAAATTTAGAATTTAATAAAAGACCAGCTATAGTAATTGATTTAGATGAAACAGTGCTTAACAATCTTTCATACAATGAGATGCTTATTGATTCTTCAGAAGTTTTTACTCAAGAATCCTGGTCTAAATGGGTAAATAAGAAAATTGCCACTAAAGTTCCAGGCTCTCTGGAATTTATCAATTATGCTAAGTCAAAAAATGTAAAAATTGTTTATTTATCTAACAGAAGAGTTGAGAATTACGATCCAACAAAAGAGAACTTAGTAAATCTTGGTTATCCATTTGATGAGGATACTCTTATGCTTTTGAGAGATGAAACTGGTGACAAAACTGCTCGTAGAAATACACTTAATGATTATGAAATTCTCATGCTTCTAGGTGATAATTTAGCTGATTTTAATTCTGTGTTTTACAAAAAACCTAACAATGAAAGGATACAAAGTGTAGATTCTCTTTCTAAAATGTTTGGAGATAAATTTATAGTTTTCCCTAACCTAATTTATGGTGACTGGGAAGATGGATTTGAATAGTATGAGGAATTTCATCATAAGTATTTTTTTTCTCACAAGTTTTTATTCTTATTCTCAAGAGTGTAGCTCTTTTTATTTAATTAGGCATGCAGAAAAACTAAGAATTGATAAAACAGAGAGAAATCCAAAACTTAATGAGAAAGGTATTTTAAGAGCAGAAAAATGGGAGGAAGTTTTGAAAAATATCAACCTAGATAAAATCTATTCCACAAATTATTATAGAACTATTGAAACTGCTAATCCAACTTCTAAATCGCAAAACATTGATATAACAATTTATTCCCCAAGTAACATTGACTATAAAAACTTTAAAGAAATACACAAAGGGAAAAAAGTTTTAATTGTTGGGCATAGTAATACGATACCAAATTTTGTTAATGGATTAATTGAAAAAAATTTTTACGATCAGATTGATGATCTAAATAATTCGAATTTATACTTAGTGAACATATGTGGAGATATAGTCTCTCATCAACTTCTGTTTATAGAATAAAAAAGCCCTAAATATTAGGGCTTACATTTGTAAATAGTAGCTATACAGAATTCTAGTTGTCTGGTCCAGCTAAATCAAATTTTCCATTATTCATTTTACCAACAAATCTGTAAATCTGATCTGAATGATCTCCATTTACCATGCTCCAAAATTTTGAACCTGCTTCAGCACTTTCAGGTGAGCCTTGTGAAGTTGCGCTCTTAGCAAAATCTTCGAGTGTTTTAA
>Ga0255759_10002176_pt1 | contig 17567 bp, 13 predicted proteins | sample 101ome_20_FD_179959 | JGI IMG/M metagenome (GOLD analysis project Ga0255759, IMG submission 179959) | Coastal salt marsh microbial communities from the Groves Creek Marsh, Skidaway Island, Georgia - 101404AT metaG (version 2) | ecosystem: Environmental > Aquatic > Marine > Intertidal zone >...
ACAATCATTCAGATGGTTCAGGCATCTGCTTTGCATCTCACAAGCGCGTTTTATTCAATATGCGGCCTGGATACCAAACATTTGGCTATTCTGAGTGTTCTGGGCTTCGCCATTATCCGGCAGACAGCCACCTTTTGGCGTGGCTTGAGCACAAATCAATCCCTTATGATGTGATTACCGATAATGAGTTAGACACAGAGGGACATGAGGCAATTTCTGGCTATGCTGCAATACTTACAGGATCGCATCCTGAATATCACACACCACAATCACTTAATGCGTTGAAAACCTATCAAAACAATGGTGGCAATATAGCATATCTTGGTGGTAATGGATTTTATTGGAAGATTGCACGCAACAGTGAAAACCCGGACCTGTTAGAAATCCGGCGTTCCGAGGATGGCATCCGGGCATGGGCGGCCGAACCTGGTGAATATTACAACGCATTTGACGGACAATATGGTGGCTTATGGCGCAGAAATGGACGGCCACCTCAAGATCTGGTCGGTATTGGGTTTGCCGCGCAAGGTAATTTTGTGGGTATGCCATTCAAGCGCGTGTGCTTTGACCCAAAGTTTGACTGGGTATTTGATGGAATAGAGGGAGACATTTTAGGCGATTTTGGGTTTAGTGGCGGCGGCGCCGCGGGGTTTGAGCTGGACCGCAGAGACGTTAAACTGGATGGAGGTAAAAACATCGTTACGCTGGCACAGGCACATGATGACAGCGACAATTTCATCCTAGTACCAGAAGAAATGTTGACGCATCTTACCAATATTTCAGGAGAACCGAACCAGTCCACCAAACGAGCTGACATGGTGTTTTTTGAAAATCAGAATGGCGGCATGGTTTTCGCAGTAGGGTCCATAACATTTTGTGGCTCACTGCCATGGCATAATTTTGATAACAACATCTCTCGTTTATTAGAGAATGTTATCACTCATTTTTCGGACAGATAAAAAACGCGGTTGGGTATCGCACAATCTAACTGCCGATCATCCCCAGCCTGCCAAACATGGTCTCTAACGAAGCACCGGCTTGCAATATTGTGTATTCATCATTGGCCCGGCCAACAATTTGAACGCTGGTCGGAAGCCCCTGATTATCCAGCCCGGTTGGCACTGAGATACCGCACATTTCAAGGTAGTTAAATGGCCGCGTATAATAACCCGGACCAATATTTTGATCGACGTCATCAACATTAGGCGCACGGCCGATTGTGGTCGGCGTTATCAACACATCAAAGCCCTTCATCTGCGCGGCAAACGCCGCCATATCCTGTATCCGCTGTTCCCTCATGCCAAAATACTCATGTGCCGTATACTGCTTTCCAGACAGCATTCGGGCCCGCACATCAGCATCCATTTTCTTCTGCGAATCCTCGTAGAGTTGATGATGATTATAGTACGCCTCTACCGCGGTGATCGCGCCATTCGTAGCGGCCAATTCCCCATAGGGTTTCGGGTTGTTAAAGCTCTGGATGACAGCGCCAGCTCCACTCAGCCGCAGAACCGCCTCATCATAAGCATCCAAAGTTTCGGGGGAACAATGTTGCCGTTCACTAGCAGACAAGGTGCCAATCCGCAGACCGACAACTCCCCTTACTAAACTCGAAAAATTATTTGTTCCGTCTGTATAATCTTGACTTATTTTCCACCCTTCTCGGCCATCCATAACCTCAAACATTAAAAGCGCATCACAGACACTTCTTGCAAGTGGCCCGGGTGAGTCGAGGGACTGAGACAATGGCATAATGCCGTCATTTGGCAAGCGCCCATAAGTCAATTTCAACCCAACCAGACCGCAATAGCCAGCCGGCAATCTTATTGAACCACCGGTATCGCTACCGACTGCACATACCGCAAGATCAGACGCCACGGCAACTGCCGAACCAGACGACGACCCCCCTGGAATTCTGTGTACATCGTCATCCCATGGATTGCGGGGGGTGCCGGTCATTTGGTTTGTTCCCCAGCCACCGAATGCACATTCAACCGTTTTGGTTTTCCCAAGGATAATCGCACCCGCACTGACTAATCTCCGCACAACGGTGGCGGTTACTGTGGCAATATTTTGGTTCAACTCAACCGCGCCACATGTCGTGACTTTACCCGTCACATGAAATATATCTTTAAGGGCAAACGGAACCCCATGCAGAGGGCCAAGATCATGTCCTGCAGCAAGGGCTTTGGTTGCCAACTCTGCCGCCGCCATTGCCTCTTCTTTCCAAACGGATTGATAAGCAGAATAATAGGCATTACGGGATTCGATTTTCTCTAGAAATTTTGCAACAACATCATGCGGTTTTTTGATGCCGTCTCTATAGGACAAAAACAGGCTTTCAATGGTTGTTAAATCGGAAATCATATCACTTTACGCCGTTGATAAAATCTTACTATCAAGCCTGCACGGCCAAATTCAATCATGCAAAATGCCAATCCTTACCAGGCACGGCTTCTAACAAAGACTTGGTGTATTCATGCTGAGGCTGGGTAAACAACTTGTTTGTCGCACCGACCTCGACGACATGCCCTTTTTGCATAACGGCAACAAAATCACAAACCTGCGCAGCCACCCTGAGATCATGCGTAATGAACAACATAGACAAATCCATCTCTTTGCGAATCTGATCAAGCAAGTCTAGAATCTGCGCTTGTATGGATACATCAAGCGCCGAAACAGGTTCATCAGCGACAAGAATATCTGGATCTAGTGCCAACGCCCTAGCAATACCAATCCGCTGACGTTGCCCGCCCGAAAACTCATGTGGAAATCTGTCAAATGCCTTGCTGTCCAGACCAACCACATCCAACAATTCTCTAGCGCGTTGATGTGCTTTGGTTTTTTCAATCCCTTGCAACATCGGACCTTGAGATATAATGTCCCCAACTTTTGAGCGCGGATTCAAAGACGCAAATGGGTCTTGAAAGACCATCTGGATAAATTTTCGGTGCTGACGCATCTCGTTGCGTTTGAGGCTGGTAATATCCACCCCATTAAGTTTAACCATGCCGGTGTCACTGTCGATTAATCTGATAATACACCGTGCCAGAGTTGACTTGCCCGACCCACTCTCACCAACGACACCAAGTGTCTCACCTTTGCGCAGTTCAATATTCACATCTGATACGGCATCAATAGCATGGGCATTTTTGCCAAAACCAAAAAAACTGCGCCCGCCACCAAATGATTTATGCAGAGCGCTTGTTTCAACAACCACCTCTTTTGACCGCTTTCTGGCTTTGCGGGGTTTCAGCCGCGGTATGGCCGCAATCAGCGACTTGGTGTATTTGTGTTTTGGCTTGTTCAGCACCTGTGTTGATGTCCCGCTTTCGACAATCAACCCTTCCTGCATGACAATCACGCGATCAGCGATATCCGCAACCACGCCAAAATCATGGGTAATGAAAAGAACACCTGTGCCCAACCGCCTTTGCATGTCTTTAATCAGTCGCAATATTTGCGCTTGGGTGGTCACATCGAGCGCCGTTGTTGGCTCGTCAGCAATTAATATTTTTGGACCAAGAGCCAATGCCATAGCAATCATTGACCGCTGTCGCTGACCACCAGACAATTCATGCGGATATGCTGCCATAATGCGTGGCGGATCAGGTAAGTTCACATCCTCAAGCAACCCTAATGCGCGTTTCTGGCGCTCTTCCGGCGGCATCGACACGTGAAATCTAAAGATTTCATCAATTTGATCACCAATCGTCATTACTGGGTTGAGCGCGGTCATTGGTTCCTGAAAAATCATTGATATTTCACTGCCCCGAATATTTCTAAGCCGCTCATAATCAACTTTCGTGAGATCTTCACCGCCAAAATCAATAACACCACTGCCAACACGAACATGCGGAGCAGGAAGAAGCCCCATTATTGCGCGCGCTGTAAGCGATTTGCCTGATCCACTCTCCCCGACGATGCAAACGGTTTCCCCTGCGTGCAGTTTCATGGCAACTTCAGCCACAGCGTGGCGCCGGTCTGCACCATCTGGAAGAAGAATAGATAAATCAGAAATAGATAAAAGCGGCGTACTCATTGACGTTCCTTCACCCGAGGATTCAAGGCATCGTTCAGCCCTTCACCAATCAAATTTATCGCCAGAACTGTGATGAGGATGGCAATGCCAGGGAATGTACACACCCACCAAGCGGATCTTAGCATTGTCCGACCAGCACCAATTTGGAACCCCCAACTCATGATGTTAGGGTCTCCAAGACCTAAAAAGGCCAATCCACTTTCGATCAAAATTGCTGTAGCAACCATCAAAGAGCCAATCACAATGATGGGGCTTAGACAATTGGGCAGTATCTCTCTTAACATCACCCTAAGATCGCTCATCCCAATCGTATGGCAAGCCTGCACAAATTCACGATTTTTAAGCGACAAAAACTCGCCCCTGACAAGCCGCGCAACGCCCGGCCATGAAACGACTGCAATCGCGATTACAATACTAAAGATTGAAGGCTTCATGATCGCCACCAGCAAAATGGCAAAGATGAAAGACGGGATTGTTTGAAAAATTTCCGTGATACGCATAAGCAAATCATCAACGCGTCCACCAAAATACCCGGCAAAAGCCCCGAAAAATATGCCGATAAAGATTGACACAAGGGTGGCGATTAATCCGATCAGCAACGAAGTCTTTGCCCCATGAACAATGCCGGATGCCACATCCCGGCCCAGCGAGTCACTACCCAAAAGAAATCCGTTTTCAAATGGTCCTGATAGAGGCCGTCCTACCAAGCGAAACGGGTCCTCTGGATAAAATAAATGCGCTGTAGCCGCCATGAAGAGTATGGTAAATAAGATACCCAACCCCAGCACTGCGGCGCGATTTCGTCGATAACGGGTCCAAAACTCAGCCATCATCTATTCCACGTCTATCCTTGGGTCCAGGAAACAATAAATTATGTCCACAATGAGGTTAACAACCACCACGAGTATCGAAGATAAAAGAAAAATTCCCAGAAGCAGGTTTAAATCCCGGGCAAAAAGCGACTCAAACGCCAACATGCCTAATCCAGGCCAGGCAAAGACAGACTCGACAATAACTGATCCACCAATCAATGCCCCCACCTGTACACCAGCCATCGTGACAACAGGCAGTAGCGCATTGCGCAACACATGCACAAAGGTAATCCTGCGCTCAGTCAGGCCCTTTGCCCGCGCTGTCACAACATAATCCTGCCCATATTGTTCAAGCATTGACGCCCGCATCATGCGCGTATAAAGGGCAAGATAGAATAATGACAAAGTTATAGTCGGCAACACAAGATGATGGGCAATATCGACCACACGATCCCAGCCTTCGTAAAAGGCCGCTACATTTTCCATGCCGCTCGTTGGAAACCATCCCAGATACAACGAAAACACAACAATCATCATCAAACCGACCCAAAAAAGTGGCGTCGCATAAGTGATCAATGCGAACACAGTGATAACGGCATCCTTCCAAGTGTTCAGGCGCATTGCAGCCATCAGACCGAGCAAAATACCAAAACCAACAGCAAGAATGATCGTACTGGTCATAAGCAACGCAGTTGCTGCGAAACGATCAAAAATCAGATCCTGAACCGCCATCTCATGACGAAATGAATATCCAAGATCCAACACAAGAACATTTTTAAGATAAACCGCAAGTTGCACGGGGAGCGGTTGGTCCAGCCCAAATTTCTTACGCAATTGTTCCATATATTCTGGCGTGGCAGACCCGGCCTCACCAGCCAACACGTCAACGGCATCGCCCTCGGCAAGATTCAAAAGGAAAAAATTTATAACAATAATTGCGATGATTATTGGAATGCCCTGTAGCAGACGCTTACTGACATATCTAAATATTTTAGATGATCTAGGCATAGCAACACATCGTGATTATCACTGAGATAAAAGAAGGGACTGCTGTTTCCAACAGTCCCTAAAATTTTGTTTAGTCGAGATATCCCTCTCTGAAGGAACCGTAGGCTCCCATCGCGGAGTCATACACGCCTTTGAGCTTGGTGTTATAAACAACCAGGAATTCCAGCTCGAAAAGATTTACAACAGGCATATCCTCGGCAAGTATCTGCTGTATCTCCTTATACTTGGCTGTGCGCTTAGCCGCGTCAGGTTCGCCAGCACCGGAATCCAACAGCGCATCAAGCTTTGGATTGCTGTAGCGTGATGAGTTCACAAAATGTGTGCCCTTGCGAATCTGATCCGTACCATAATGTCTGTGCACACCAAGAACCGGATCCGGCAACTGGTAAAAATAGTTCACATTCATTTCGAAATCGTAATTGTGGTAGACACGCTTCAGCCATGTCGGCACGTCCTCGTAGCGTAGCTCTAGCTCAATACCAATGTCACCCATAGCCTGCTTTAGATATTCACCAGCACGACGCCAATCTTCACCGTAAGGAATAATATCGAGCACGGCTCTCATACGAACGCCATTGGCATCTTTCTTATAGCCTGCCTTATCCAAAATTGCATTGGCAGCGTCCTTATCACCTTTTTCCGGATAATTAGGCATCGCAGCATGCAAGTTTGTGGCGCTGAAGTTGCTACTAAGCGCACTCGTTGCCGGCTTTCCATATCCAAAGAAAATCGTGTCAATCATAAAACGACGATCGATTGCCGTAGAAATCGCACGACGGATGGCTGGATCAACAAATGCACCCTCTTTGGTATTGAACTCAATCAACGCCATTGGATTAATCATTGAGTAGCCTTTGGTTGTCACATCAATGTCGTCACGATCCTTCAGGCGAACCGCATCAATGTTTGGAATGGCATTATACGCCGCATACAACACCTCGCCATTTTCCATGGCCGCTGTGCGTGTTGAAGCATCAGGAATAAATCTGCCAACGATACGATCGAGATAAGGCAAACCCTCTTGCCAGTAATTTTCGTTCTTATCCAAACGGATATATTGCCCTTTTTTCCATTCAACGAATTTGAAGGGCCCAGTGCCGACAGGCTTGTTGGCAAGGGGAGCTGCTTTAACATCCTGCCCTTCGAGAAGGTGCTTCGGCACGATCGGGGATTCATATGCCGAGAACGACCGCATCATATAAGGTGCAGGCTTTTTCAGCTTGAACACCGCAGTATGCGCATCAGGCGTTAAAATCTCCTCTACCTCTCTAAATGAGTTAGGTCCACGCGGGTGCACTTTCTTCAGCACTTCCATAATGGTGAACTGCACATCTGCTGATGTGAACGGCTTACCATCATGCCACTTAACGCCCTTGCGTAGTTTGAAGGTGACTGTTTTCCCGTCCGCGCTCATGTCGTAGCTTTCAGCTAAGATAGGCACCATACTGCCATCATTGGCGTAATCAAACAGCCCTTCATACACCTTTGGCATGACCAACCCGATTGGGCCTGAGGTCGACACATATGATGCTAGTGTTGGCGGTTCAGGCTGCACCAAAAATGACAGCGTACCACCCGAATTTTGCGCGTGAGCGGCCACGGCACCAAAAGCCATCGTCGCTACCACACAAAGTGTAGATAACATTTTTTTCATTGTTTTACCTCCCAATCACCAGGCTCAAGAGACGCAAAGCTATTTTCCACCCGATGTTGAATTAGTCTAGGCATATATTTACTAATAAGGGAAGCCTACTAACCTAGTTTTAACCATCAAACATGAATTAGTTGACAATTTCAGCTATGTCTATGGCCGCACGACACAGCACATTTGTACCCGCCTCAGCCCATTCATGTGTGATGTGTTCTGCCTCGTTGTGTGACAGACCACCCTCGCACGGGCACATGATCATCGCACTCGGCGCGACCTTGTTTATCCAAAAAGCATCATGACCCGCACCAGATATTATATCCATATGTGGATAATTCAGCCCATTTGCAGCTCTACGCACAGTTGCGACACATTCCTCATCAAAAGTCACCGGACTGCTATCGCTCAATTTTTCAAACGAAACAGCCAAACCCAAATCTTGCGCAATTCGCCGAACACCGACGTCCAACTTTTCTTTCATCGCATTCAAAATAGTGTCGTCTGCACTGCGCAAATCAACCGTCACAGTGGCTGTCCCCGGAATAATGTTGATCGAATTCGGCTGAATGTCGAAGTAACCCACAGTGCCAACCGCGTGGGGTGAATATTTACAGGCAATTTCATTAACCAAAATCGCAATTTTTGCCGCGCCCAAACCAGCGTCACGTCGCATTTCCATGGGTGTTGATCCGGTGTGTGACTCTTTTCCAGTTAGCTTAATCCTCGTCCACGCAACGCCTTGCCCACCCTTAACAACACCAATAAGCATTTGATTTTGTTCAAGTATTGGACCCTGTTCAATATGCAGTTCAAAATAGGCATGCGGCTTTACATGACCCACCGGCCGGTCACCCAACCAGCCAATGCGTTGTAGCTCATCACCGAATTTTAGGCCTTTATCATCGGTGCGGTCATAAGCCCAGCTTTGTTCATAAACACCTGCAAAAACACCCGAGGCAAGCATTGATGGGGAAAAGCGACACCCCTCCTCATTCGTCCAATTGACAAGCTGGATGGGATGTTTCGTTTTAATGTTCAGATCATTTAGTGTTCGAATAACCTCCAGACCCGCCAGAACTCCCAAAGTTCCGTCATATTTACCGCCTGTGGGCTGGGTATCGAGATGGCTTCCAATCAAAACTGGCAGGGCATCTGGATCCTCTCCAGCCCTTTCTGCAAACATACTGCCCATAGCGTCAATTGTGGTGGTTAGCCCAGCCTGGTCACACCAGCTTTTCAGTAAATCGCGCGCTTCGCCATCTTCATCGGTAAGGGTTTGACGGTTATTGCCGCCAGCCACACCAGGTCCAATTTTTGCCAATTCCATGAGGCTTGCCCAAAGCCGGTCAGCATTGATCATCAAATTTTTTTCAGCATTGCTACTCAAACTCATCTCCACAGTAATGTTTTTGATTTTTTTCAACGCCATCAATTCGCAAAAAAACGATCAAGGGGGTGAAAAGCAGTTTATCTGAACCCGGTTAAACCAGTTCAGTTTCATAAGCAAACAACGCCGCCGACCCACCTGTATGAATAAACACCACATCCTTATCAGTTTTAAAAAAGCCGTCTTGAATGAGGCTGATCATACCGTCAAAGCCCTTGGCAGAATATACCGGATCAAGCAACAGCCCTTCAAATTTGGCTGCCAGATCAATGGCTCTGATAGTTCCTTTGGTTGGCAAGCCATAGCCATCACCAACATAGCCATCATCAACTTGCACCGATTCAATGCCAAGTGGCACATCGGTCAATTGCGCCGCGGTGCCTTTTGCCAGACCATACACCGCATTGATTTGCCGCTCTTTTGGTTGACGTACACTAATGCCGAGCACCGGTATATTGGAATGAGCAACATGCAGACCAGCCAACATTCCGGCATGAGTGCCCGCACTACCACTCGCTAAAACGATCCACCCCACATCTAGCTTTTGCGCTTCAAACTGATCAAGCAACTCAAAGGCACAGGACACATAGCCCAACGCACCAATTTCATTTGATCCGCCACCCGGGATAAAATACGGTTTTCTTCCCTGACTCCTCAGTTTTTCAACAATCTGAAGCGCTTCTGCATTCATATCCAACCCGGGAGGACGAAACTCAATCGTCGTTCCAAAAATGTTATCAAAAAGAACATTTCCCGTGGTTTCATAGTCATTGTCACGGTCCGGCACTCGTCTTTCCAATAAGGCGTGACAATCCAGCCCGAATTTGCAAGCGGCAGCAGCTGTCTGACGTACATGATTTGATTGTACAGCACCTTGCGTCACCAGCATATCTGCGCCCTGTTGCAACGCATCGCCAACCAGAAATTCAAGTTTGCGCGTTTTATTTCCACCGGTGGCAAGACCAGTACAGTCATCACGTTTTATCCATAAATTTGGCCCTCCAAGCTTTTCAGAAAGCCGAGGCATGGCCTCAATTGGTGTCGGTTGATGGCAAAGATCAACTCTTGAAAATTTTGATAATGCTGGGTTCATTTGCGCTACATGCCTTCATGATGATTAATCAAAGCTAATCGTTTAAGATTGCTATCTCAACTTCAACCTAGAGGTTTTAATCGACTCGTCAACATATTGACGACCGAATATCTATGCCAGTCAAATTAATCTTACTGGGCTCTGTATCAGGCGCAGATCGATGCAGATTTGACTGATGCGGACACCAACTTGTTAAAATCCGGAGCAAATCCTGCGCCGAATGAACGCGGTGCTTCAATCATCCCCGGCGAACTGAGAACAACTTCAGGCGCAGACATATCAACTTGGTAAAATCGACGACTGGGGAATATATCATTTGGGTATCCCACATTGGGCATTGTGGCTAGGGCGAGCGAAAAGCTCTGACCAACCGCGGACTCTAACATCCCTCCAACCCAAACAGGAATGCCTCGATCCTGACACAGGTTGTGTATCTCTATCGCATTTGACAAACCACCCACCCGGCTCGTTTTAATATTTATGTAACGACAGGCATCAATGTCTATCGCCTTACGTGTCCGGTCGATGGAAGTTATACTCTCATCAAGGCAAATTGGTGTCTTAATTTTTGACTGTAATTCAGCATGAAAAATCAAATCATCATAGGCCAGCGGTTGCTCAATCATTGCCAAACCTAGTTCATCCAGCTCTTTGAACAATTCGATATCATCAAGACTGAACCCGCTGTTACAATCGACATGGATTAACATGTCTGGGTATTTCGATCTAATTTCAGCGATAGTGGCAACATTTGATTGCGGGTTAAATTTAATTTTAATTCGCCTGAAGCCATCCGCAACGGCTCGATCAACTTTGGCCAAAAGTTCTGCCGAAGTTGCCTGCACGGGGAAGTCTGCACCAACAGAAACTGTTTGATTTACCCCACCGATGAGTTTCCACAATGGCTGTTTTTTGTATTTGGAAAATGCGTCCCACCACGCACAGTCAAAAGCCGACTTTGCAAATTGGTGGCCTTTGATCTGCTGGAAACGCTCCGATATATTTGCCCCCGAATGAACCTGCTGGCCACAAAGCAACGGCCCGAGAACATTATGCGCTATATCAAACGCGCCGGATGCATACTCACTGTTATATGATGGTATTGGCGCTGGAGAACATTCCCCCCAACCGTCAGACACATCAAAATCAAGGTGAACAAATACACTGTCGATTGCATCTTGGTACCCATATGAGGTGACCCACGGCTCGGTGATTGGCATTTTAACATGGAATAACTCGACTTTTTGTAACAGCAAAAGCCCCTCCAGCAACAACGTTCACATTATGCTAACAAGAAATGTGGAGCACAGCAAAACATGGCCAGCTAACAAAGTAAAACTTGTCGACGATTGCATAAATTTATTGCATCGACACAGCCTTCTGCTGAATTATTGGTATATTGCAGATAATATTGTCAATATTGCCGAGCATCAAAATACCAAGTGCGTTTTCAAAGGATGAAAGACATGATTTTTGGCGAAAAATTGGAAAAGCAGTACATAAATGTCGCCGAGAATATAAACATAGCGGTATGCATAAAAGGCGCCGGCCCGCCCCTATTATTGCTACATGGCTATCCGCAAACGGGCTATATGTGGCACAAGATCGCACCGCGTCTTGCCAACAATTTTACCATTATTGTTGCCGATTTGCGCGGCTATGGCGATAGCGATAAACCGGCCAGCAGTGATGACCATGCGGTCTATTCAAAGCGGGCGATGGCCGCCGATATGATGGCGGTGATGACGGCATTAGGCCACAGCCAATTTTTTGTCGCCGGTCATGACCGCGGGGGCCGTGTGGCGCACCGCCTCGCCCGTGATTACCCACAAGCTGTTACTAAATTAGCTGTACTTGATATTGCTCCGACAGCGATGATGTATGACACCACCGACATGCATTTCGCGACCAGCTATTATCACTGGTTTTTTCTGATCCAACCCGCACCATTTCCCGAAACATTGATTGGTCACGATCCAAAATATTTCCTCGAGAGCAAAATGCGGCATTGGGGCAAAGACCGTAGTGCCATTACAGATGACGCCTTTGATGATTATCTTCGTTGTTTTTCCACGCCAGAGACAATTCATGCTACTTGCGAGGATTACCGCGCATCTGCCAGCATTGATCTGGTCCATGATGCCGCTGATGCCTCACAAAAACTTGCGATGCCGTTGCTTGTTTTGTGGGGTGCGACCGCCATGGTTGGCAATAAATATGATATGCTGGCCGCATGGCGAGAGGTCGCGGTTGATGTATCTGGCTTTTCTGTGCCGGGCGGGCATTATCTGCCAGAAGAATCCCCCGACGAGACCTATCAGGCTTTGTTAAATTTTTTCACCAGATGATGTCTTCACAAACGCATCTGGAGCCTTCATCGTGGGTGATGCAACAAGCCCTGTCATGGCCAGAACATGGACGGGTGCTGGATTTTGCATCAGGCCGCGGTCGACATAGCCGTTTATTGGCTGAACGGTTTCACATATTGGCTGTTGATCGTGATGCCGATGCGCTGACCCCACTCGCCGCGCACCCGCAGATAGACATATGCCTATGCGATCTTGAAACTGATGCCGCATGGCCATTTGCCAGCGAAAAATTCGATGCTGTTTTGGTCACAAATTATCTGTTTCGTCCGAAACTGGCGGCAATATTTGATCTGGTGGCTGAAGGTGGTTATCTGGCCTATGAAACGTTCGCTGTCGGCCATGCCGCCTTTGGCCGTCCGAAAAACCCAGAGTTTCTGCTTCATAAGGGCGAGCTAGCGGCCGCTCTGCCAGCAGAATTCGATATCATTGACGCATTTCACGGCGCCATATCCGCCCCCCAGCCAGCCGTCATTCAGCGTCTGGCCGCCCGCCGTCGAATCCAGCCAGCATAAAAATACAAATGCTAGCGCATCACAAATGGGTTCGCCGCTGTTGTTTGCTGGGCAATCCAGACTGATTTGACCTGCAAAAATTCTTTAATCGCGTCCTTGCCGCTCTCGCGCCCCTCACCACTGCGCTTATACCCGCCAAACGGCGATGTAAAGCTGACAGCCCGGTAGGTGTTGACCCATACCGTGCCAGCCTTGAGCCGTTCAGACATACGCAACGCCCGGCCAATATCACTGGTCCAGACGCCAGCGGCAAGGCCATAGACAATATCATTGCCAATTTGTACCGCATCGTCTTCGGTATCAAAAGGAATAATCGACAAAACCGGCCCGAACACTTCTTCTTGGGCAATCCGCATATCATTCGAAACGCCAGTAAAAATCGTTGGCTGAACAAATTGCTGTCCTTTGGCACCTGCGCCCTGATACGGCCCACCGCCAAGCACACATTTTGCCCCTTCCGATTTAGCAATCGCAATATAGTCCAGAATTTTTTCATATTGTGGCGGTGTTGTTACCGGCCCAACATGCGTGTCTGTCGACATTGGATCACCAATCGTGGCCGCCCCGGCCACCTCGACAAGACGTTCCACAAATTTATCGTGAATACTGCGCTGGACCAAAAGCCGTGACCCGGCGATACAGGTCTGGCCGGTGGCGGCAAAAATACCAGAAATGGCGCCCATCACAGCGGCTTCAAAATCGGCATCTTCGAACACGATATTTGGCGATTTGCCGCCAAGCTCAAGCGTCACTGGCATAATTTTCTTTGCCGCCGCCTGATAAATTTTCTGACCCGATATGTCAGACCCAGTAAAGGCAATCTTATCAACATGGCGATGATCAACAAGCGGGGCACCGACATCCAAACCAAAACCGGTAACCGTGTTCACAACACCAGCGGGGAAACCAGCTTCTTCGACCAATTTCATGAATTCCAACGTCGAGGCTGATGTATATTCAGATGGCTTGATAACAGCGGTGTTACCGGCCGCCAATGCAGGTGCCAATTTCCATGCCAATAGCAAGAGCGGCGAATTCCAAGCGGTAATCATGCCAATAACGCCAAGGGGTTCATACCGTGTAAAATTGAATATACCCGGCTTGTCTGATGGGATCACCGCCCCCTCAACCTTGTCAGCCAGCCCACCATAATAGCGGTACCATTCAGCAAGATATTTTGTTTGCGCGCCCATTTCAGCGATAAGCTTACCGTTATCGCGCACTTCGATCTCGCCCAACCGCACCGCTTCGCGTTCGATAATTTCGGCCAGCTTGACCAGCAATTTTCCGCGCTGAGTTGGGCCAGTTTGCCCCCACACCCCATCGAATGCGGCTTTTGCCGCGGCCACCGCACGGTCGACGTCATCTGCATCACCACGCGGAATTTTTGCCCAAACTTCGCCGGTATAGGGATTTTCAGTGTCAAACCAAACACCAGCTTTTGGGTCGATGAATTGTCCGTTTATGTAATGTTGATATGTTTGCATGTTACCCTCATTCCCCGTGCTTATTTGGTTCACCACAAATTTTTCATACTGACCAGGTTTTTTTAAGTTGCTTTATGAGATCATTCGTCTTTAAGTCGAAGCCGTCAATTTTATTTACCTACCGTTATATGAGCACCAAATGAGTACCCAAAACAAGCCCGCCCAAGGTTGGGAAGATGATATTTATGATTGTTTTGTCCGACACAATATCAGCCAAATTCCCTATGTGCCGGATGCTGGTCACGCCCATTTAATTAGGCGCGTACATGACACCCCGCAAATGCACCCCATCGTTCTGACGACCGAAGAAGAAGGCGTTGCCTCGTCTTGTGGGGCATGGCTGGGCGGACAAAAATCTGTGCTATTGATGCAAAGCAGCGGCGTCGGCAATTGCATCAATATGCTAAGCCTTGTTAGCAACTGTAATTTCCCTTTTGTCACCATCGTCAGTATGCGCGGCGAATGGGGTGAATTTAACCATTGGCAGGTGCCCATGTCGCGGGCAACGCCCGGTAGCTTTGATCTCATGGGCATTGATGTCAAAAGATGTGACAGCCCAGAAGATGTGGCACCAACCGTTGATGCGGCGCTTTATGCCGCCTTTGCCAGTGAACAGAAAATTGCCATTTTGCTGTCACAGCGCCTCATTGGCCGAAAGGAGTGGTAGATCATGACCGGTAACACCAATATTGAACGCCGGCAAGCTGTCCGCCGGATCCTTGCCAACCGGGGTGAAACCCTCGTTGTATGCGGCCTTGGTTCATCCACCTATGACGTGTTTGCCGCCGGCGATCACGACCGTAATTTTTATCTGTGGGGCGCAATGGGCGGCGCCGTTATGATTGGTCTTGGGCTTGCCATAGCACAACCGGACAAACCGGTTTTGGTGATCACTGGTGATGGTGAAGCCTTGATGGGTCTGGGCGCGCTGGCCAGCGTTTCTGCGCAAAAACCAGATAATCTAACAATCATGGTTTTGGACAACGCCCATTTTGGCGAAACCGGCATGCAGCCCAGCCACACAGGTCATGGCGTTGATTTGGCCGAAGTGGCAAATGCCTGCGGTTTCAACAATAGCCAAACCATTACCGACTATGACTCGCTGGACGCGTTTTCCAACACCCCAAATGCGGCCAATGGCCCCCGTTTGGCCGTGGTGAAAATCACCACCGAAAACCCAGAGCGGGCACTGCCAAACCTAGATGGTGTTTATATCAAAAACCGTGTGCGTAGTAGCCTCGGTATCCAGCCGGTCTGACTATTTTTTAAAAAAAATCCCCGCCGCATAGTGCCGGCGGGGCAGTGCTTTTATTAACGGAGTGAAACAGGCCCGGCCAGTAACGTCCGAACCTCGTTTTTGGTGTAGCACCCCACCCTGCTGTGTAATAGCGTTATAAACTACCAATTGTGATGCGTTTTTTGCACCATCTATCGCGGCGGCTATAGCAACGCTATGACCAGCTAGCCGGTAGAAGAGGATTTGTTTGGTGAAGACAGAGCCTAATTCTATGGCTTTTCTTCATGATTTGATCATGACATCATAAGCGACATTGCCAGTTTCCATCTGCGTGACGCCGGCTATCAGGCCTGACCCTTTACAGGAGATATTGATCAGATGATGCTTGCCACGACGCCGCTCAGCCAGCTGCCTTTGGTCTCGCTTGATCTTGAAACAACAGGGTTGACCCCGGCACGTGACAGAATTGTCCAAATTGGCGCTATCACTATCGAGTCACCCGCCCAGCATTTTGATATGCTGGTCAATCCGGGCGTGACGATCCCAGCAACCAGCACCGCCATCCATGGGTTGAGTGAGGCCGACCTAGCGGATGCCCCAGCATTTCCAATGGCATTGCCGCTCCTGCGTGAATTTGTAAATGGGCGGATCATTTTGGGATATAATATTGGTTTTGACCTGGCCGTTTTGTCTGCCGAGGCCAAACGGCACGGCATGGAATGGTACTGGCCGGGTGCCTTGTGCCTGCGCCAGCTAGCCACCTTGCTTGTCGGGCGGGAATCGATGCTGATGATCGCCGATCTAGAGGGGTTGGCCCTGCATTTTGGCGTGCCCATTCATGCCCGTCATACCGCGCATGGCGATGCGGCGATTAGTGCGGCATTATTTCAAAAAATGGTACCCGCCCTCGCCGATAAATCAATCACCACTCTCGGTGACGTCAGGCGTGCGGTATCCCAGCTGAACGATTTACGTCTGGCCACGGTTCAGGCTGGCTGGGTTGATGTTGCCGAAGACAGTTCTGCCCCAGCCACATTATCTTCACTGGCACGGATCGACCCGTTTCCCTATCAGCACCGCATCCGTGAAATCATGCTAGATGACCCGGTGATCTTGCCGCCGGAAACGCGGCTAGAAGACGCCGCCCGACTGATGCGCGCACGTAGCTGTGATTGTGTGTTTGTTGGGGCGCATCCGGCACAAATAGAGGGCATTGTATCGGAGCGTGACATTGTGCATTCAATGGCACTTGGCGTTGACGATGTGAAACGTGCACGCGATATGCCGCTTGGCGCGGTTATGTCATCGCCAGTGATTACCGTTGCCGGTGACGATTATATGTATGTTGGGCTTGGCCGGATCAGCCGATATGACATTCGGCATCTTGGCGTGACAGATCAGGCAGGCCATTTGATTGGCTGGATTTCAACACGCGAGATGGTCAGACAACGGGTCACCGGGGCGCTGGTTATTGGCGATCAACTGAACACCGCTGACCAACCGGCAGATTTGCGTGATGCGCTGAAATCGCTACCCATGCTGGCGAGTTCGCTGGTGAATGACGCGGTGCCGGGCCAGCATGTAGCGGCGGTGATCAGCAGTCAGTATCGGGCCGCGCTGGCACGTGCCACCGTGCTTGCCGAACAGCAGATGCAAACCGATGGGGCGGGGTCACCGCCAGCTGATTATGCGATGCTGATATTAGGCTCAGCCGGGCGTGATGAAAGCCTGCTGGCGGCAGATCAGGATCATGCCATTGTCTATGCAGATGTCAGCCCGGAAAAACAAGAGGCGGCACAGCATTGGTTTGAAACTCTGGGCGGGCATGTATCAGATTTTCTTGATGTGGCCGGCATTCCCTATTGTCAGGGCGGGGTCATGTCGAAAAATTCAGACTGGTGCAAGCCAATCGCCGGTTGGCGCAAATCCATCAGCAATTGGGTACGTAAAGCCCGCCCTGAAGATTTGCTCA
>Ga0255759_10002178_pt1 | contig 17557 bp, 12 predicted proteins | sample 101ome_20_FD_179959 | JGI IMG/M metagenome (GOLD analysis project Ga0255759, IMG submission 179959) | Coastal salt marsh microbial communities from the Groves Creek Marsh, Skidaway Island, Georgia - 101404AT metaG (version 2) | ecosystem: Environmental > Aquatic > Marine > Intertidal zone >...
GCTCGATGGCACCCTTCTCGTATGGAGCAGATGGTTTGTTAAAGTAGGTTGGAACACCAGTCAGAGCCTTGATTACCGAATGACCTACAAACGACTTGTCGTTATCAGTTGAAAAACTTTTAGTCCAACTTACAATCAAATTGTTTTAATTGCTTCAGTTATTAGTAGCTCTGTTTTGTTTTCAAGCTTGATCAAGAATGGATACCTTGTCTTTCGCTCTCTACCACTCAAAATACAGCTTCTACTAACAGAGCCGATGACAAAATCTATTTCCAGATATCCAAACTCTTCTCGAGTGTTTGCTTTTTCTGGTCTTTCTTTAATGCTTACTCGGTCCGGTATGCCATGTCTAGAACTTACTTGGTGATTGTGTTTCCAATACTTCTTATGCTTCCGATATCGTTTTAATTTTGGGTTTGCGTTGATAAAGTTGTAGATTGCACTTCTACTAACTTGTAGCCCTTCTCGCTTGGCAAGCCTTGCAATTTGTTCTGGGCTTCTTCGTTTCTTGAGTTCATCTTTGATAAATTTTTTGAATTTTAGGGTCACCCAAGACTGGTTTCTCTCGTTGTATTTTCCTAGAGTTTGCCAGCTCCTGAGCTCTTTCTGGATTGTAGATTCCATCTACTGAATTTCTTGCAAGTTCTTGACTAATTGCTGACTGGCTAAAGCCTAAATGCTCGGCAATAGTTCGCTGGTAGGGCTTAAAATGCTGAATCAGTGCGATATTTCTGCGTTTCTCTAGGGTAAGACGGGTGTAAGTACTCATATTCGTTGTTTCTGTTGTTTATTTACAACCTATGAGTACTTCTTTTTGTGTATTAACTTTATTTAAATTAGATGGTCAGTGGAAACTGCATTGGAATTATCTGGGTTTGGTAAAAACGGCCGCTTCTTCTGAGCTTAAAATTTTAAAATAAAAAATGGTGGGCACTGAAAGACTCGAACTTCCGACCGCCTCGGTGTAAACGAGATGCTCTACCAACTGAGCTAAGTGCCCTAACACTTGCGGTTTCTACACCCGCATCTCGTTAAACGAGATGATTTTTTTTGAGCCGGTGCAGTGGCTCCTGTGCAACTGAGCTAAGTGCCCTAACACTTGCGGTTTCTACACCCGCATCTCGTTAAACGAGATGATTTTTTTTGAGCCGGTGCAGTGGCTCCTGTGCAACTGAGCTAAGTGACCTAACACTTGCGGTTTCACATGAATCTAAGTAATTTAACTTTGATTCAGGCTAAAATGATAGCATTCAATGAGATTTTGCAAAATAGCTATAACAAACTCTTCACAAAGCTTTCAAAATCGCTTGGAAGATGGGCTACTTTCTTATAGCATTCCTGAGGAAATAAACGAAGAAGTTGCTGTTGGTTCAATGGTTTTAGTGCCTTTTCGCAATCAAAAAGAAAATGGTATCGTAATTGATATATACAATTCTGGGCAAGAAAGTCACAACTTTAAAGTACGTAATATTTTAGAGACTATCTATCCTGACGATTTTATTTCTCAAGAATTAATTGAATTAACAAAATTTACTGCTGATTACTACGCTTGTAATATCAATGAAGTTTGTAGTGCGATTTTTCCAAGTGCCATCATCAAAAAACCACAAAAAACAATCATCCTAGAAGATTCTGACACAAATTATGAGCATCCGATTTTGCTGCAATTGAAAAAAAACAAAAAACATAGTCTTTCTTGGGCTCGTTTAAAAACACTTACAAATCTTAAAGAGGCAGATTTTAAAAAAGAAATTTCGAAATTGAAAACAAAAAATCTTATTAGTATTGAGTATAAAAAAAATAAAGCAAAAAAAACAAAAACTAAAAACCATCTTGAAAAATTTCAAATTGAAACAGTAAGTCAAAATTTTCAATTTACGCAAGAACAAAAACAAGCAATTGAGGTATTGAATTCTTTTCAGGGTGCACATAAGTTTGTACTACATGGAGTCACTGGTAGTGGTAAGACCGAAGTATACATGAATCAAATAGAAAAAGTTTTACAAGCTGGTGAATCTTGTATCTTTTTAGTTCCAGAAATATCTCTGGCTCCTCAATTAGCACAAAGGCTTGCTGAAAAATTTGGCAAAGAAAAAATTTTTATTTGGCATAGTGCCTTAAGTACAAGTGAAAAAAAACATAGTTTTGAAGCTATTATCAATGAGGAGCCTAAGATCATTATTGGTGCAAGATCAGCAATTTTTACACCAGTAAAAAAATTAGGTTTAATAGTCGTTGATGAAGAACATGAAAATTCTTACAAACAAGAAGAGCCAAACCCGCGTTACCACACCCATGTTGTTGCAAGCAAAAGAGCAGAGCTTAATAACTGTCCAATTATTTTTGGTTCTGCTACTCCATCTGTAGAACTTTTCTATAAAGCACTATCAGAAGAATTTCCAGATTTCCATCTTTTGACTTTAGCAAAAAGGGTTTTTGCAACCGCAATGCCTGACGTGCAAATTGTTGATATGCGAGAAGAATTTAATAATGCCAATAAAAGTATTTTTTCTCGTAGTTTAAAGCAAAAAATTGAAGAAACTTTAGAAAATCAAGAACAAATTATTTTGTTTTTGAATAAACGTGGTACAGCGAGTCATGTGTTTTGTCGTAACTGTGGTTTTGTTTATAACTGCAGTAACTGTGATTCTAAAACTGTCTATCATCAAGACAAGAAGAAACTGATTTGTCATTATTGTGGTTATTCAGAAGAGCACCCAAGCTTATGTCCAAACTGTAATTCAGCTACTATAAAGTTTTTTGGTTTAGGTACTCAAAAACTTGAAACAGAAACGCTCAAAGCATTTCCTCAAGCTCGTGTCGCTCGTTTAGACAGTGATAACGCTCGCCTTAACAATAATTATTTGGAAATTTGGCAAGACTTTAAAGAAAAAAAAATAGATATTTTAATTGGTACGCAAATGATTGCCAAAGGTTTAGATTTACCTGATTTGAATTTGGTTGGAGTAATCTCTGCAGATACTAACTTGTCTCAATTGGATTTTAAAGCAGACGAAAGAGCCTTTCAACTTTTGACACAAGTTTCTGGTAGAGCAGGCAGAAGGCAAAAACAAGGTCAAGTTGTTTTTCAAAGTTATCAGCCAAAAAATGAAACTATTTTATTTTCAAAAGGACATGACTATTTGAATTTTTATAAGAAAGAAATTGAAATTAGAGAAGCTTTAAAATATCCTCCTTTTGCGACTATGATTCGCTTTAGAGCAATTAGTGAAAATGAATTTTTTGCCATCAATACCGCAAACCTATTACATAAAAAAATCTTTACAGTGTTAGAAGAACATAATGTAGATATCGGGCAATTAAGTCATGAGGTTGATTCTTCTATTTTAAAAATTAATGCACAAAAATTAGTTTCAATAATGGGTCCATGTCCAAGCTTAATTGCAAAAATGAATAATAAATTTCGCTATCATATCGTCATTAAAATTAATAATTTCAAACAAGCACAAGCATTAATAAATGCACTAAAAAATCTTTTTAGAAATTTAGAAAAACAACAAGCAACAGTTACTATTGATGTTGATAATGTTTCCTTATATTGATCCTTAATATTTTTCTTAAGTGGATTGCACTCTAAAACTTTGTGTTTCAGCTAATCCTTAAAGGGACTGATTCCAAACCCCATTTTGAATTTTAAAATACAGTGAAATGTTAAAATCACTAGCAAATGGGGTCAGAAATCAGTCCCACAAACGACCTTACGCTTAGCTTGTTTCACTGCGTGAAACTCACTAAGCGGCGGTGTTTGATTCTTTTGTTAGGTGTGTCTAACCAAACCCTACTTATGCCCAAATCTAAAGACTCGAGATACTTATTACGGGTTTGGAAGCACGTCCTTAAACAAATGTTGCAGCATTTTCTTTTAGTAAAGAAATCATGTCATGATCAACTCGAACCATTTCAATTCCAGAATCTAGCATTGCTCTTCTAACGCGTGCGGTCTCAAGAACTTTGTGTATATCACGCATTGGTTTATTTTGCATTTCTTGTAGCACTCTTGCAATTTCAATAAACACATTTTCTTTACGAGCTTTGTCGGTATAAACATTAATTTGGTTTCGTATAACATCGATAACATATTCTGGCACGTTGTAATTCTTTAAAACTAAAATTGAAATATCTAAGCTGTGATAGCCAAATTCTTCTTCCTGAGCTTTTAGTCGTTCATCATAATCAACTATCTTATTTAAGTTTCTATAAATCTTAGGGTAAAAATAGCTAAGTAAAAATGATCCAAAGTTTTGAAATAATGCAGCCATATAAACAATGTCACAAAGATGATAGTCAAATCTGTTTTTTCTAGCCAGGTGATCTGCTGCTATCGCAACAAAAACACTTTCAAACCAAACTTTAGGATCATCTATTACGCTTTTTGCCGCTGTAAACAAAGCTACTTTTTTAATATGTGAAAAACCTAAGACGTCAACGATTTCATTAATGGTGACAAATTTTCTAAACGAGCTTACCGATGCAGAGTTAGCGTGTCTGAAACACTCTGCAAATAGAACCTCATCTAACTTTAATAATTCAATGATTTCTTGTCTAGATGTTCGTAGGTCTTCAATTAAATTGATCATTTGCATGGCAACTGTAGATACAGCTGGTAATTTCATAGATAATTCTTGTATATCTCTTTTAGTTAAAATTGGCATAATATTCCTCTAGAACGTCATGCCCAGTATTAGAATTTTTTATATAAATAGCTTAATCTAGTCTAGTCTGCGTAAGACATTGAAATTATACAAATGTTTTTTTTGTTTGCAAGTTCAATTGCTTTTTCTTGATCAATAAAAAATGTTTCATGTGCTTCAAAACATAAAACACCAGACTTGGGAATTGCTTTAATTGTTTCTAGACCAACTGTTGGAATATCAAATCGTCTATCTTGATTAGGCTTAGCAACTTTAGATACGTAGAGTACTTTATTTTTATCAAAAAACCTTATTAATCTTCTAGCCCTTTTGATGCATTCATTAGTACCCTCAATTGCTTCAACTGCAATTATAGATTTGTTTCTAGTGACAACTGTTTGTCCAATGTCTAAACTTGCATTTGCTTTTGCCATCTTTAAGCCGTAGTTTATTTCGTCTAGGTCATGAGCACTAGGCTTTCTAATAGTGAAAACTTGTTCTTTTGGAAATAAATGTTTGATATATAAAGTTTGATCGATGATTTTTAAACCATAGTCACCTTCAAGTTTTTCTACTATTTTTAAATGCAAGGAATCATCGCTTAAATCTTTTAAATGCCATATTTCTTTTACTAGTTCCTTATTCAGTTTGTGTATGTTTTTAAAAAAACTTGACTTTGGAACTTTGCCAATGAAGCTTATTTCTTCGATGCCAAGTGCCTTTGCTTCTTTTAACATTTCAAAAATTTCAAAAACACAAAAATCAAAAACTTTTACACCTAATTTTTTGAGTTTGCGTGTGTTTGTTTTATCAAAACTAAAAACAGTTAAATCTCTATTTTGGTTTATTGTAGATAAAGCAAATTCTGTAACAATGGAACCAAAACCAGCAATTAATAATAGTTTTTTTTGGCTTACTGTTGTAGTCATGCAAACAAGCTCTCCGCCTTGATTTCAATTGCATTATCTGTTAGCTCAAACCATTTTAAAATTGTTTCACCAATATCGGCAAAGCTATTTCTCACGCCAAGGTCTTGAGCTGGTAAATTTGCATTATAAAAAATTATTGGTACATGCTCTCTAGTATGATCTGAACCTTCAGCAGTAGGATCACATCCATGATCTGCCGAAATCATAAAAATATCATCTTCATTTAATTCGGCAAGTATTTTTGGTAAATAAGCATCGATCTCTTCAAGTGCTTTTGCAAAGCCTTCAGGATCTCTTCTATGTCCATAATTAGAATCTGTTTCAACTAGGTTAATAAAAATCACTTGATTGTGATTTTTGTTTTTGTCTTTTAAAACTTCGTATAATTTCTCAAGACCATCAAGGTTATTTTTGGTATGAATATTTTTTGAAATTCCCACTCCAGCAAAAATATCTTCGATTTTACCCAGCCCCAAAACTTCTCCACCATTTTCTACAACTGTTTCTAGAACTGATTTACCATGAGGCAAAACAGAATAATCATGTCTTTTATCTCCAATGCGAACATATTTCATATCTGCGGCTTTTGTACCTTCAGGGTTATAATATTCATTAAGTTTAAATGGTCTTGCAATGATACGCGCAACTTCATGTTCTTGTCTCATGATCTCGCGAGCAATTTCGCACCATTGGTATAAAGTTTCAAGCTCTATTACATCTACATCACAAGCAATTTGCATAACTGAATCTGCGCTTGTATAAATTATTGGTTTTTTTGTGGCTTTATGTTCATCACCAAATTCATTAATAACCGTTGTACCGCTTGCTGTTGAGTTGCATAAAACTCCTGCGCAATTTGTTTCTGCGACAAAACGATCAATGATTTCCTGTGGAAAGCCATTTGGGTAATATGGAAAAGGTCTATTTGCTTTGATACCAACCATTTCCCAGTGACCTGTTATGGTATCTTTTGCTTTGTTGAGTTCGTTCATTTTGCCCCAAGAAGCAATAGGTTTTTCAAGTGCTTTAATTCCAGGTAACTCGTCGATATTGGCAATTCCTAGTTTTTGTAGATTTGGTAATTTGATACCCCCCATATTTTCATATGCATATTTGCAGGTGTTTTTTAGGGTGTGAGCGTAATGGCTCTCATCAAATTCTTTATAATCTGGAATCGAACCAACTCCACAAGCATCTATGACAAATATAATTGCTCTTTTTTTCATAAGCTACATCTTATATTATAGCGAAAATTTAGTATTACTGATTTTTCTCAATATTTAAAGCTTATTTTAGACTTTTGAGCTGAAAAATATATCAATAGAGTTATATAATTTAATGCGTTGGATTTTTCAACTCGGGTCTTTAGCTCAGTTGGTTAGAGCGCACGCTTGATAAGCGTGAGGTCCAGTGTTCAAGTCACTGAAGACCCACCATTTAAAAAAAAAAGAGTAGCTTTAGCTGCTCTTTTTTTTGAGCTAAAGTATAAGGGCTGTATCAATTTCTAGGCCCCAATAAATATTTCAATCACTCAAATTAAGATAATTTGCCAGCGTGGTAGGATAATGTATTGCATTTGGACAGGCAAAACTGCAAAAGATTTCTGGATTTATATTAAGCAAAGTAATCTATGATGGATATAACAACATTTTTTCAACCAAATCTAAATTATGTGGAAAGGGAGCCAGATGTTTCATATATTCCAAATATTGCTGCTTTTGAAGAATATGATTTTGACCCGCGACACTTACACCGTGTTGAAAATGAATTAGGGGCAAAAAACCCTTTCATTGAACTAATCAAAGCAAAAAACCCTAATCATAATTTCGATTTTAAGAAAATTAAACTGGGGGATTTATCTAAAGCTGCTTTTGCCGTTATTAACGATTCACAATTTAAGTTTTACGCATTGTTTGATACAGAACGAGATACTCGGGCTATGAAAAGAAATAATCCAAAGTTGTTAAATTTTGATACTACTTTAGGAAAGTTAATGATTATTGAGCATGGTTTAAATCAAATTTATCAATATGCTGATAACTTATATTATTTACATCCAAAAAAATCAATTCGAGAAGAAGCAAATTTAGTGCGTGCAAAAATTCTTGATTATTATGAAAAGTTATATTTAGATGAACGTCTAATGACCTTGGTAAAAAGGTTTGCCAAAAGCCCTCAAGCAAAAAAATTAGAAAGAGAAAAAAGATTTTATTTGGAGATTTTATTGGATAGGTTTAAAACAAATGGTGTTAATTTGGATGCCGAAGGTCAAGCAAGAATTTTAAATTTGAAACAAGAGATTTTTAATTTAGAAAGTGTGTTTCATCAAAACAATTTAGTTAATCGTCAAGCTTTTTTTATTGTACTTGACCCCAGTGAGCTAAAGGGTCTTCCTGAAAATTTAATAGAAGAAACTAGAAACTTAGCAAAACAAAAAAGAGAAGCTTTTGCTGATTTATATCAAACACAGGGTTTCAATAAAAGAGAAGCAGGTCGGAAGGCTTTACAAGAAATCCCAAGGGGCAAATCGGTTTTGACTTTGGACGATAATATTTATTATCCGGCAATGCAATTTTTACACAGCGGTCATTTAAGAAAGCTTTTGTACCGAGCGATGTATAAAGATCAGTTGAATTCTCAAAATGATATTGCAAAACAATTGGTTGTTAAAAGATTAGAGTTAGCAAAACTATTAGGTTACAAAAATTTTAGTGAGATGAATCATGATTCTGGTTTTACTCCAAGACTTAACGATGTAGAAAGTTTATTGATGAAAATAAAAAGACATGTTCATAAAGAAGCTAAGTTAGATAAAGATGAATTAGTAAGATTTCAGAAAAAGATTGCTTACAGTCATGATAATGATATTGCACCTCACGATTTGCATTACCTAGTAAATAGATATTTGCAAGAGGAACTGGGTTTTGATAGTAAAGATTACTTACCATATTTTGAATTAAACTCAGTATTGCAAGGAATATTTGAAATTTGTAATAAGCTTTTTAAGATTGATATAGAAGAAAATAAATCTACTGCAAAATGGCATAGGTTTGTTAGAACATATGATGTAAAAAGAAATAACAAAATTCTTGGATCTTTGTATCTAGATCTTTTTGCACGTCCCAATAAAGTTCAGGGAGCATATGTATCAGTTTTGCAAAATAGATTTGAAAACATAAAAAAACAAGTACATGATCCTAAAGTTGTATTGGTATCAAATCTAAGCTCAACAAAAAAACGCCAAGCAAACTTGTTGTCTTTGTCTGAAGTACAAACTTTATTACATGAATTTGGACATGCGATGCATGATCTTTTGTCTAAAGCTAAGTTAGAATCACATGCTGGTACTAATGTTGAATTTAAGACGGTTGAATTTCCAAGTCAACTTTTTGAAAATTTTCTCTATCATCCAAAATCTTTGGACCTATTAGCTCGGCACCATAAGACTGGTGATGAATTACCAATAAGCCTTAAAAAAAGACTAATAAAATATCGTTATTTGTTTAAAGCTTTACTGGAAGAACGACATCTTAGTGATGTTTTATTTGACTTGAAAGTACATAGAATTACAGACCCTAAAAAAATCCGCTCTGTAAATGCTATGTACAGAGATTTAGCAAAATCTAATAATGTAAAATTGATTAATCAGAAGCTTGATTATCCGGCATCCTTGACACATGTTTTTTCTGGTGGTTATGAAAGTTTGTTGTATAGTTATTTGTTTTCAGAGATACTTTCAACTGATGCTTGGAATACTGTTACAAGAAATGGTGTGCTTGACAATGCTTCGGGTAAAAAGATCCAAGCTTATTTAGAAGCTGGAGGTGGTGAGTATGCTGAAAAGCTTTTTAGAGCTTTCAAAGGACGTAATCCATCACCTAAACCTTTATTGAAAGCTTATAGTTCTCATAAAGTTGAAAATACCTAGTTGTTATTTTCTTGGTTTATACCCTGCAAAAAAAACTTCCATTCTGCTTGACGGCGAGTGACCAAACCATTTGAAATTTCAAGTTTCTTAGTTAATGGGTTCCTTACTTTTGTAAAGCCTTGTTCGCGGTCGCTAAATTCTTTTTGTGCTTCAGTATAGTTTTTTTCTTTTATTGCTTTAAGGCATTTAGAATTATCGAGTTTTTTTATACCCAAGTTAAAAGAAAAAGAAACTAATGCTAATTTTGATTTTTCGGGTAAATAATCTAATTGGTGTTTTTGAAGAAAATTATCAACAGCTTCTTTGTGTTCATTATAATCATGCATAAAATATGTTTCTGCTTGTTCTTTGGTACAGGTATCGCCCATTTGTACAGGTTGTCCATTTGGATATATTGTGGTGCCATTACCTATTGTGGCTATTCCTGCTGGGCAAAGGTAGGCTTCGGTTTTTGTTTGATTAGAAGACTCAAAGCCTTTTATTAATTTGATTATTGCTTTTTCGTTTTCACTAAGTTCTGTTCCCATGCGGTTTTTTTTATTTTCATTTGGCACGAAGGTATCATTATCGTTTTGTTTTTTTGGGGTTTTATTAAGCTGATCTATAAAAGTATATTGCGTTTTACCTAATGTAAAACCATCAGTATTTAGCGTAAGTATGTCTCCAATGTGTATTTTAGGGGATTTGCCCTGCTCAAGCCAACCGAGTTGTGCCGCAATTTTATTAGCTCCCGTATTTATTAAGTATTTTTCGATAGGAGTTAATTCTCTTGATAATTTTTTTAAAGCTTTTTGAGCTTTTTCAAGCATTTTGATAGCACCATCGCCGCTTTCTGCAGTGATAGGTGGCATTGAGTTTGAGCTATTTTGTTCTTGACTTTTATTTTTGGAAACAAGATTAATTAAATAAACCACTTATATACATAGCTTCTAACTTACTTTTTGTATAACAATGTTTTTAATTCAGTCTTAATGTTTTAGTTTATACGCTATTTGGTGGTAGCGGATTGCTTTGGTTTTCTTATGCTACAGGTTTAGTTAGATCTGGTATCAATGGTTGTTTAGTTTCATTTTTTGAATCAGGAATTATTAGTTTTGGACCCTGTGGATTTTCACTTGGTAATTTAGGAATACTAGGGATTTGTAATTCTGGAACTTCACCATTATTTAAATTGTTTTCACCAGGAGCTTCAAAAATTTCTGTAGGAGGTTCCGGCGCTATAACTGGTTCCTCTGTGGTTTTGCTTTTTTCTTGATCTAAATAAACACTTAGCGGACTTTGTTGAGCTTTATTAAGGGCTTTTTTTAATTCTTGAATTTGTGATTCAGTATCTTTTTGACTTTGATTCAAGTTGTTTATTGCATCCTTTATATTATTAAGATCATCTTCTTTGGCAATTAAAGCATTGTTAATATTTGCAAATTCTTTTTTAAAAGCTTCAATTACCTTTATCGCAGATGGAAGAACATTCTCTATACTTCTTGATTGTAGAGTATCTCCATTTGGATATGGTTGAACTGTTTTTAAGGCTTTTTCAAAAGCCTGCGTTTCAATGGGGCTTTGTCCTAGGAAAAGAGCTAATCTATTAAATCCATGCATTATTCCAGCATATGGGTTTACTTGATTAGTACCTTGAACAGTGTATTGATTATATGGTATTTGTGAATCATCTGGAGTATTACCATTTGGGTATAAATGAGGAGTGTAATATTTTATTATCGCTTTAACTGTATCTTGTAATCTAAGTGTAAGCGGACCGTTTTGTGTGATTGTTTCTGGTTTGAACCCAGTAGTTGCAGCTAAGTCTTCTAAGGCAGTATCAAAATTTTGAGCAATGGCTGATGCATTAATGGAATGTTTAGCTATTTCAAATGCTCGATCGCCTAAAATATTTATATATTGATTAAAGTCAGGTTTTCCTGGTAAATCTAGACGCTCATCTAAAAATCCTATGTATCCAGCAACTATGTCTCTTGGACTATAATCATTTATAGTGTTTGGTTTTAAGAGATTGGGCACTGTTTCAACAATCAAGTCTGCTAATTGGCTTAAGCTTGTGACCTTGTTATCTTGAAGCTGTGAGTTGATATAATTTAAATTTCTGCTGAGATTGTCTTCTAGTCTTTCTTGGATTCTAATGGCGCCACCTGCTAGATTAGGACTTGTTCCGTCATCTAGTAGACGTTCGTCTGATGCTGGTTGTAAAAGGCTTTTATGTAAACTCCTTGTTAATTCGGGTCTTTTTTCAGCTTCAGCTTCAACATTTGATACAACCGCTGGTTTTACATCTAGTTCTGGTGGATTAGCATGAGCATCACCATCACCATTACTTGGCAATACCAACGCTGTTGCTGCTAATAATTTTCTAAATGTACTATTAATTTTGGTTTCCATAATTTTCCTTCTTATCTGTAGTAAGATAACATATGTCGTTACGCCTATGTGTTAATTTTTTTTAATAATACTGAGACATTGCGGACCGTGTCATTTTTGTCTCACAATTTAGGTGAATTTAGTATGATGGATAAAGTTCAGAGCTATAGTTTGTAAAGCATTAAAAGCCAAGCTAACTTAATGGTTTTTGTTGAGCGGATTAAGCCTCAAAAACTTTTTTGCCAGCGAATATTTAATTACTTACAGCTTCAACAAAATCTTGGTAGGTTTCTAGCACAACTTCTTCTTGAACTTTTGCTAATTTTTTCTTGCGTTTTTGTTTTTTTGTATATTCGATTTCTAAATATTCAATGATTTTTTCAGCAACATCTATTTGCGTTGCTGTTTCCACACCTTTTAGTCCAGGTGAAGAATTTACTTCCATAACAAGTGGTCCTCTTTTAGATTGCAACATATCAACACCAGCCACTCCCAGACCCATTGCTCTTGCCGCTTTGATAGCCGCAGATTTTTCTTTTTTTGTGAGCTTGATAGTTTCTGCTTTGCCACCTTGATGTAAATTTGATCTGAAGTCTCCTTCGACACCGCTTCTTTTGATGGCGGCAACTACTTCTCCATTGACGACAATCGCTCTGATATCAGAGCCATTAGCTTCGGCAATAAATTCTTGAATCAAAATATTGGCTTCAAGTGATGAAAAGGCGTCTATGACCGATCTTGCTGCACTTCGTGTTTCTGCGAGTACCACGCCTAAACCTTGAGTACCTTCAAGCAATTTGATTACTAGCGGTACACCACCAACATGTCTAATTAAATCTGGGATCTCATCTTTTTTGGGAAATTTTGCAAAAGCGGTTTTGGGTATACCAATGTTTAACATAGAAAACAGTTGCACACTTTTAAGTTTATCTCTAGAAACTTCTATTGCTTGAGCGCTTGCGCTAGTGACAATTTTTTGCATTTCAAATTGTCTTACAATAGCTGTTCCAAACAAAGTCACAGAAGCACCTATTCTTGGAACAATCGCATCTATACCTTCTAATGCTTCTCCTTTATAGAAAACTTTTGGCTTACCTTTTTCCATGACGTTTGAACATTTTTTATGATTGACCACGATGACTTCATGACCTCTTCTCAAAGCCGCTTCATAAAGGCTATTGGTTGAGTATAGGTTTTTACTTTCTGATAAAATTGCTATTTTCATTTTGAGTTCTCTTTTTTGGATAAATTGATTTTATTTACATCAACAATAAAACCATTTTTTAAAAACTTTCTTCCAAGTAAAATTGGATATTTCATTTTGCTTCTATCTGTTAATGAAAATTCTGTTTTGATATTTTCTTTGAATATCTTTAAGCTAATGTCAACAACATATCTTTTTTCGGTATCACCAAAAGAATTTTTGATACGCGCTTCTTTAAATTTAGTGAATTTAAAACTTTTTTTTGCATATTGCAAATGACTTGGGTCTAATACTGAAAACACTAAGGTTTTTTTGCCATTGATTTTTTTGATATTAATACTATGGCAATGTATTGCAGAGGTAAAAGCACCGGTATCAATCTTTGCCTTTAAATCTTTTAGCTTTAATGTAGGCAAATCAATTAGTTCATTGCGACCAATTGTTTTTTTTGTTTTTAGTGATTTTTTTGAATTCATGCAAAATTACAAAAATTAATACTATACTATTTCGGCAATTTTTAGTATTAAAAAGAGCTATATTTACTAAGAATTTGTAGGGGTTTTTTCAATAACGACCATGGTTTTATCATCTGGATTTTCTGTAATATCCATGCTCTGTTTAAAACTATTACGTATAAATGCCCTTGGACTGGCAAAACCATTAGCCTGTTGTAATTCATTAAAAATTATGTCGCTGTCACCATCTTGTCTTTTACCAAAAACTCCATCAGAACATATAACAATTTTGCTAATCTGGTCTTTTTTGATTGGGGTTACATCAAAATAAACATCATTATAAAAACCAGCGATACTATTTGCTTCATTATAAGTACAAAATGCTTTTTGCATTGATAAATCTTTACCTTCTGCGATTAAAACATTTTGCTCATTAAAAACAAAAAAGTCACTATCTCCAGCATTGCAAATATAAATTTCATCTCCCCCTAAATCTAAGACTAAAACTAAAGTACTTGCAAGGCTCAAGCCTAAGGGGAAAGAGCCTGTTGTAAATAATGTACTTAGCTCTTTTACAAGTGCATTATTGCAATACTGAGCAATTTCTGTTGATATTTCTTCTTGTGACCTTTGGGGAGTATTTTTAAAAGATTGCTGAAATTCTTTTAGCCCTGTAATTAAAGCTTGCGATGCTTTTTGTGCCAATCTTTCTTTGAGCATTAAATATGCTTGTTTATTTTCATCTTCAACTTTTAGTTCTTTATATTTTGAAGGGACCGGTAATGGTCCGTGCGTGACTCCATCAGCAAGAGCCGCAATTATTGGACTCTTTGCTTCGTCTAGTGGTAACAAAGTATCGCCATTTATACCATTGGTGTGCAAACCTGTACTTGTTGCTGCCGCAATGTCCCAGCTTTGAATTTGCTTAGTTTGTATATGCGGTGTATGAGGTTCATTTGTAATATCAACAAGCTTGCACAACTCATTTAAATAGTTCAAGAATCTTAAATACATTTCTTCTTTTGCTTGATCGCTTAGCTTTGAAGCTTTACTTTTATATGTATATGTAATATTAAATTCATTTGTATCATCCCAAATACTTGCCGATGTATTTTCATCAATTTCAACTTGCGTTATTTCAAAACGTAAATGATCAATATATTCTTTTTTAAAATCTTCTAAGAGGTATTGTTGTATAGGTTGCCCGCTTTGGATTAATTGATCTAAGCGTTGCAAAAAAAGTTTGATATTAGCGTATTCGCTAATATTATCTTCGATATTTTCATAATTGCTATGAAAGAGTTTGTGCAGCTCTTCTGTACCCAATAAATTTCTATTTTTTAACTCTATAAAATCATTATTGGAGCGCTTCGCAATTTCTGCTCTAATTCTGTTTGCGTCTTTTTGAGAAAAAAAAGCCCTTGGACTTATCTCCATCATATTAACTATAGCATGTATTCTACGAAAACTGTTATTGCCCCAGTATTCAGGGCTTCTCCAGTAATGTTTAATTGTAGATTTCTTATGTCTGTTGTTTTGTTAGAAATATTTGTGAGTATGCCATTTTGAATACAAACATGTGCACCTTGGTCCCATGGATCGCTTGGATCATCAATTGTGATTGGCGCAACTAAGCCATCAACATCATCAGTGGGAATTGAAATTGCCATACTGCTTAGATCGGAAGCCGAACTAAAAGTTTCTGAAATTTCATACCAGCATCTTGTTACTCTTGCGTTTGCAGGTAAAGAAGCGTTTCTTAGGTTGCGGCTGCCTGTGCTACCACCGTCTACGCTGACCGAAAATTCAGCTTTTAAAACTGACAAAATTTGTCCTGATGGTGGCAATGACACAGTTCCACCTAAATCAGAACCATTGATAACAGTTGTTGTTGAATTTTTGCTTTTTAATATAAAGTCGCCACTGCCACTAGCAGTTACAGCCGCTGTCTGATTTGTGCTTGAATTGGTAAGAACTTGAGCTTGTTTAATGCCTGTATCATGAATTATATCGTGGCTGTTCCATGTAAGTGTGCCGTTATCAACTTCAAGGGAAATATCATTGATTGTGATTCTTTGAGCAACAATATCACCTTGGTTGTTTGCAATTTTTTTACCAGCCCAAAGTAAATCTTGGTTGCTATTTGCACTGAGATTTGTTTCGTTGAGAACGACTGAATTGGTTATGATTTCATTTACTTCAAATGAAGTATCTGGTCCACTTGGATCAGCACTTGATGAATCTGCTTTGTTAAAAACAATTATTGAAAATTCTTGTGCTTCAGAACCTGAAACATTGCCACCATAAACTTTTAAATTAAAAGTTTTGGTTCTAGAAACTACTGGTGCCGTAAAACTAAAACCTTTTTTGAATTTTTTGATTGAAAGTGCAGAGCCAAATTGTTCTCCGTTACCATCCAACAATGTTACAACTGTTGGATTTAGAGGGCTGTTAAATTTCCTAGCAAAAACTTTGACAGTTTCCCCTTCAAAAACTTGGTTGTTTTTTAGTTTAAATATTTTTGCTTGAGCTGAAAATGTCGCGCTCAAAAATATTGTGAGTATTAACAAGTACATATTTCTCATTAAGTTTATTGAACCCAATTTATCCATAGCCTTAAAAATGCTTTGTGAAAAACGTGCGTCTGTTAAGTGCACATTGTTATTGTGTAAAGTTTATGTTATGATGTGTCTATGCGAACAGAATTTCCGACTAGAACAGAATTTGCGACTATAAAACAAAATGTATTAGCGAGTAGAATACCTCAAGAGGAAAGACATACAACCTATGAAGAATTGAAATATTTTGCTAAAAAAAACCCACCCGTAAATACAAGTTTTTTAAAACATGTAGTAAAAACCTTTAAAAAAGCTTTAATCCCATTGTTTTTTGCAGGCTATCTCCCTGGCTATGAAGTAGATATGAATCCTCAAAATAAGCAAGCACAAGTACAAACTCTAATTGCAGATTCCGACCTTAATAAATTAGACCCTAATTTAGAACATAGAAACCAATTTGCTCAAAAAGTAAAGGAAGTTCGTAATTTTTTAATGCCATCTTATAAAGCTTTAGAAAATAGACCCGAATACTATGATTGGTTGGATTTAACTGATCGCGGTGTTGTAAGAACTAATGTTGCAGAAGCAACATCAATAGCAACACAAGTTAAGGCGAAATTTGGAAATGCTGTTGTTATGGGTATGGGTGGCTCTTCAATGTGTGGTAAGTTAATTAATTCTTTTTTTGATACCAAGGAGGATTTTGGTTCTATCAAAATGCTTGATAATATGGATCCTAAAACAATTAACGATACTTTAGATCAGGCTAACTATCAAAAAGGAGAAACAGCTTTTGTTTTTATCTCTAAATCCGGTGGTACTTTTGAAGTCGCTCATGCAATACAAACTGTATTAGATAGACTCAAACAAGATGACCCTGATAATTATTTAAAAAGCTTTGCCAAGCAAGCAGTTTTTATTACAGAAGCAAAAGAATATAAGACACATACCCTAAAGGGTGTTTCAACTGGTAAAAATTCTGGAACATTAAATCAACTAATAGATGAACTTAAAGCCAAAACTGGTATAGAGCCAAAAGTAATAAGACACCCAGCTAGAATTGGAGGTAGGTTTTCACTTTTTAGTGCAGTTGGAATGTTTATAGCTAGTCTTAAAGGTTTAAATACACAAGAAATCTTAGCTGGTGCCCAAGATGCTCTTAAAGAATTTTTTGATGCTAAAGATCCGACTAAGTCGTCAGCCTATCGCTATGCTCTTATAGATACTTTAGCCGCATTACAAACTAACAAAGCTTTTGCCGCTCGTTATGTGATGCCATATACGGATAGATTAAATGCGGTTCCAGAATTTATGGGGCAATTGGCTGGTGAAAGTAATAATAAAAACGGTATGCGTTCCTTAAATCAAATATCTGGTAGAGGTCCTACGGCTCATCATTCAGACGTAGAGGCTCTTTGCCGTAATGATGCAAGACGTTTGCTGTTTGAACAAATTTTA
>Ga0255759_10002183_pt1 | contig 17544 bp, 10 predicted proteins | sample 101ome_20_FD_179959 | JGI IMG/M metagenome (GOLD analysis project Ga0255759, IMG submission 179959) | Coastal salt marsh microbial communities from the Groves Creek Marsh, Skidaway Island, Georgia - 101404AT metaG (version 2) | ecosystem: Environmental > Aquatic > Marine > Intertidal zone >...
TATGTTTCTAAATATCTTGGTATTAAACTACGATTAAATGTATCCAATGTAAAAGTATCATTTTCTTTCTTGAACAATGTGATAGAGGCATTTTTAATCTTAAAATTTAATTTCATGATTTCATCGACCGTCAATGGATGGCATTCAGCATAAACGCCAGTGATGGCACCTCCAGATGACACAACCATTGTATTTCTATTTTCATTCATTAATGAGGATACTTTACTTTTTGCCGCTCGAACTCTTTGTCGGAATTCGTTATAACTTTCAAAACCTTTTTCAGATAAATCAAGCTCATTATGAATCCATTTTTTTGCAATAATATTAAAATGCTCTAAAAATTTTCGTTTACGCTTCCAAAAAGGAACAGAATTAAAAATTTCCTTAATATTTTTATCTGTGTTTAACATTTTAGGAATGTAATGTTGAGCAATTTCCATCAATTGATTTTCAGCAAAATCTTCAATAATTAATGGATCACTTAAATCTCCCCCATAACCTTTATTAATACCGTCAAAAGTTTGTTGATGTCTTTTCAATGGACCAATAATTGTTTGATCAAAAGATATATTATTTCTAAATAATTTTTTTCCAAGAGCTATTGATTGCTTAATCCCTTTTTTGCTCAAATTATCGTAGTTTTTTTCACCAAAGGACGCTTGTCCATGTCTAATTAAATATAGATTAGTAATATTCCCCTCCTTATTACTACTCATAGATTAAAAATACTTGCTCTGCCACGCAGGCTGGCTTTTCATTATCTTTAAGCTCTACCGTCACTTCAACGGTTAATTTTGCACCATTTTTAATCTCTTTAAACTCTTTTAAAACAACCCTTCCTCTCACAAAACTATTTACAGCTACTGGCGCAGTAAATCGGACACGATTTAATCCATAGTTTACACCCATTTTAGCTGATTTGATAGCATAGGTTTCCTCTAAAAACTTTGGAAGTAAAGATAGAACCAAAAAACCATGTGCGATTGTAGATTTGAAAGGAGATAGTAATTTGGCTCTAATAGGAGCAGTATGAATCCATTGTTCATCTCCTGTTACTTTTCCAAATTTAGATATTTGAGATTGTGAAATTTGATGCCACTTACTAACACCCAGCTCTGATCCAACCAAACTTTTTACTTCTTCTAGTTTTTTTAAAGTCTTCATTTAGAAAAGTTAGCAGAATGACTAGTTTCTAACAATATTAAACTTTTTAAAATAAAAACGCATCCAAGCAAAAGAAATAATTGCAGCAATTAAAATTGCGAATATCTGAGAAAACCAAACCCACTCAATTGGCTTTCCTATAAAATAAAAGTAATAAGATAAAGGAGCTGTTAAAATAATCACACGAGTAATTGTTGTTATAAGTAGTGGCATTCCTTGGCCTAAAGCTTGACATACTCTTGAACAAATAACACTTATTCCAACTGCCGGATAAGCTAATATGATAATTTTTAAATAGGTTACTCCGATATCAATAACTAAGGGGTTTGAACTAAAAATAGGTAAAATATTGGTAGCTAAAACAAAAAAGAGTACTACACTAATTGTTGTGATTAATACCGCTCTATTAATTCCATAGTAAACTACTGATAAAAGTTTTTCAAATTCTTTTGCGCCATAAAACATTCCTACAATAGTTGTTAGACTGATTGCTATTCCTAAAATTGGCATAAATAATAACATATCAAGTCTTGAAACTATTTGATAGGCAGCTACAGCTTCTGTTGAATAATTTACAAGAATCTTATTCATCACTACTTGGCCAAATGAAATAATAAGCATGGAAAGTGAAGATGGAATCCCAATTTGAAAGATTTTTGACATTATATTATTATTTAGGCTTAAGTCCCTAAAATGAAATGATATGAAAGTTGATTTTTTCACAAAAATGATAAACAAGTATGCCAAAACCATTACAATCTGACTTATTATTGTTGCAAAAGCTGCTCCTCTTACACCATACTCAAAAGTAAAAATTAGAATAGGATCAAGAATTAGGTTTAAAACAGTTCCAATTAACCCGATAATCATTGGAATTTTTGTTTCACCCTCTCCTGCTAAAATAGCTCTAAAAAACATTGAAAAGATAACTAATCCAAGACCAAAGGTTAGAATTCTTAAATAAGAATAAGCTATTGTTAAAATTTCTCCCTCAGCCCCTAGTAAAGATAGTAATCCCTCTCCATAAATCACTCCAAGAATAGTTAAAATATTAGTACTTAAAAAACCGATTAATAATGTTTGTGAAGCAGTTTTTTCAGCATTATTCTTATCTTTTTGACCAATATATTGAGCTATTGTAGCAGTCGCTCCAGTTCCGATTCCCACTCCAAGACCTATTATAATAAAAAATAAAGGACTAACAAATGCTACTGCTGTAACCTCATCTGCGCCAAGCCATCCAATAAACATAATATCTACTACATTAAATAACGTTTGCACCATCATTCCTGCAATGATTGGCAAAGCCATTTTCCACATAGATTTATAAGGATTTGCTAAAAAATCCTTTAGGCGAGATTCTTTTTCCATTAAGTCTCAAAAAGATATAAATATTTCTTATACCCTTTTTCTTCCATTTCTTTAACGGGAATGAACTTTAAGGCAGCAGAATTAATACAGTATCGTAATCCTGTAGGATTTGGTCCATCATTAAAAACGTGACCTAAATGAGAATCCCCTTGCTTACTTTTTACCTCTGTTCGAGGAAGAATTAACTCATAGTCCTGCTCAAATTTTACATTTTTTTCTTCAATAGGTTGATAAAATGAAGGCCATCCAGAATTTGAATCATATTTATGAATTGAGGCAAACAAAGCTTCTCCAGAAACAATATCTACGTAGATTCCAGGCTCTTTATGATCCCAATACTCATTATCAAAAGCAGGTTCTGTACCACAATCTTGAGTAACATAATACTGCATATCGGTTAATTTTGATTTTTTCTCTTCCATAAATTCTTCCATTGTTTGGGCATTAGCAAAGGATAATAATAGTGTAAGTATAATTTTTTTTGTCATTTTCATTGAAAATTAAGTTAATAATAGTAAAGATTTTTTGTTTGGTTTTTTTCATTTATTGTGATACCTTGAAATAATTGATAAATCTGTGTCTAAAAACACGGGTATAACTAACTGATAATAACAAAAAAAAAGAGGTATAAATAATGAAACTTAACAAAGCAAGTTTTCAATATATGTTTGCCTTACTTTTTTCTGTTGCATCACTATTTGCACAGAACATTACTGGTACCGTTAGCGGTGACAATGGTAATGCTCTTGCTGGTGCTAATGTAGCAGTTGAAGGTACTGAAGCGGGTGCTTCATCTAATCAAGATGGATCATTCTCTATTTCAGGCCTCAGTGATGGTACCTACACCGTTACTGCATCTTATATCGGATATGAAGATGCAAGTGCTGTAGTTACTGTCAGTGGTGGCAAGGCTAGCAGTGTAAACCTAACTCTTGATCAAGGTGATATTAGACTTAATCAGGTAGTAGTTTCTGCATCTTTGAAAAAAGAATTAGTTACCGAAGCTCCTGCTAGTGTTACAGTTTTTGGTGGAGATGAACTTGAAGCCAGAGGCGCAACAACAATTGCAGATATAATCGGAAACCAAGCGGGTGTTGAGTACATGAAAACAGGTCTTGAATCTTCTAACGTTACGTTAAGAGGATTTAATGGTGTGTTCTCAGGTGCTATTCACGCTGTTGTAGATAATAGATGGACAAGAGCTCCTGTTGTAAACGCTCAATTACTCCAATTCTTTGCACCAGATGATTCTGATGTTGACAGAGTGGAGCTTGTGCGTGGTCCTGCATCACCAATGTATGGTCCTGATACACAACAAGGTGTAATCTCTCTATTTACTAAATCACCATTTAACCAAGGCAATAGAATTGCTTTAACTGTTGGTGATAGAAATTTTATGAAAATCTATGGACGTGTTGCTCATCAGTGGGGCGCAAGAGCTGCTACTAGAATATCATTTAGTCATAGATCTTTCGAAGACTGGGAATCAAATATGCCAAGATCGCTAGCTGAAGCAAATGCAGCAGGTCATGACTATTATGAACCAGAAATGATTAGAAGAGGTCTTCAGACTACTGCATATCCATTTATTGATTATGCTAGTAGTGGTTATAATGACCCAGTAGGCGGTGTGAGAAATGCTGCTTCAGCCGATGAACCTTTTAAACCAGAAGCTACAGTTTTTGAAACAAAAACTGAGTTTCGTCCTGACCTTAAATCAAACCTAACTATTAATACTAGATTCGCAAATTTATCTGCTATTGAGATGACTGGTGTAGGAAGACAATTTGCTGATGATGTTGATCTTTATCAGTTCCAAGTATCCTACTTCAGACAAGGGTTTTTAGGTGGGGATCTTTTCTTGAATTTCTTTACTAATATTAATGACCAAAAAACTACTTATAGTTTAGTTAATGGTAATGTTGTTTATGACGAATCATCTAACCGTGCATTCCAATTACAACATACTGTTCCAATGAAAAACGGACAATCTGTCATTTGGGGACTTGATTACCTCGACAGAACTCCTGAAACTAAAGGAACAATTAATGGTAAAAATGAAGATGATGATAATTTTGATAATCTTGGTGTTTACTATACATATGAAAAGAAATTCAGCGATGAATTTAAATTTGTTGGTACCGGTAGATACGATACTAATAACTACTTAGACGCAATTGGAACAAGTGGTGTATTTGCTCCTAAACTTGCTTTTGTGTGGTCACCAGAAGATGTGAGAGGAAACTTCCGCTTAACATATGGTGAAAATATCGATCTTCCTGGTAACTTTTCTAAAAACTTAGATATTGCTGTTTATAGAGACTTCGTTTACGGCGGACTCTTTGGAATAGACTTTACTCCTATTGTTGGCTTTAACCCTGATATTCAGGTGAAAGCAATGGGTTCAACTACAACAGGTTGGACTTATAATAGAGATGCTAATGGTATTCCAACTTACCGTTCAAACTGGTCTCCTGCTGTTGGTGCAGATGTAAACACAAACTATGCAATGAATAATAGCACAATGAATGCTGCTGCATTTGGTGTATGGTCACCAATTATGATGGGAGCAATTTTACAATCAGCAGGCGGTCAAGCATATAACGCTGGATTTGCTGCACAAGTTGCTGCAGGTTATGCTGCTGCTACTGGTGACACTGCTGGTGCTGCTGCGTATGGTGCTGCACAAGCTACTGCTGCTTCTAATGCTGTTTTAGCGTTAGCTAGCGCGGTTAGCCCAAGCGCTTACAACAATATCGTACTAGATACTAGTTTTAACCTAATGGATCCATCAACTCGTTTCCCAGATTTTCCACGTATTAAGGAAACTACCTGGGCTCAAACTGAGTTTGGATACAAAGGTCAGGTTACTGACAACATGACGTTATCAGTAGATCTATATGATATGGTAATTTCAGACTATGTAACTGGTCTTCAAAACATATCAGGTTTAGTGAATGTCGTTGGTGATGGTGGAAGTTATGTAGGTAATGTACTTACATATTTAGCTACTCAAGGCGATGCAAACTTAGTTAATTGGATTAACGGATGGGATGCAGCAGCTGCAGGTGGTAATGGTAATGGTACTGGTGCGGATGAGTTTGCTGGTCTTTTATTAGGTCAGGTTGCTCAAGTTCCTATTGGTATGGTTGCTCCTGAACAATCACCTTATGGTGGTAACTTAATTTATGGTTACAAACAACTTTCTGATGATTTAAATCTTCAAGGGTTAGAAGTAGCTATGAATTATTTCCCATCAGCTGAATGGACATTCAGCATGAACATGTCCTTACTAAGTGATAGTTCATTATCTGTTGATTTTGAGGGTGTTGAGCAAGTTGTTAACATGAACACTCCTAAGTTTAAACTTGGTGGTGGTATGCAATATGCTAACGCTGACAAATCATATGGTATGACACTTCGTTATCAAGATTCATACTTTGCTGATGGTTTCTCAGGAACCTCAGGAAATGTTGATGGATTCTATACTGTAGGTGTTAATGCTAAATGGAATTTAGAAGCAGTTGACGGAATGTCAGTTGGTTTATCAATTGACAACATCACAGATGTTGTTCATAGAGAAACTTTCTTAGGCCCTGAAATGGGTAGATTTACATCTATTAGCTTAGGTTACGATCTGTAAGAAAAAGAGTTTCTTAATAAATAAAAAAGCCCTCATTATTGAGGGCTTTTTTATTACATAAAATATTTTAATTATTATTATTCTTTGCCAACTTTTAGCCAAGGCAAAGAAACAAGATCTACATTACCACCAGTGATAACCAATACTACTTTTTGTCCAACGAACTTTTCTTTGTTTTTAATGACACTAGCTAAAGCTAATGCGCAGGAAGGTTCAATCACAATTTTCATACGCTCCCAAACAAGTCTAGTAGTATCAATAATCTCTTGTTCTGTAGCTAATACGATATCGCTAACGTTCTCTTGAATAATTGGAAGTGTTAATTTACCTACAATAGCCATTAAACCGTCAGCCACAGACTCTCTATGAGCCATTTCAATACGTTTGTTCGCTTTATACATTTGAAAGGTATCATCAACGCTTTCTGGCTCACAACCAATTACTTTTGCATCTGGTTTTAATTCTTTTAAAGCAATAGAGATACCACTAATGAGACCTCCCCCGCCAATAGGAACAACTACTGAGTCAAATTCAGGTACTTGCTCTAAAATTTCTAATGCTATAGTACCTTGTCCAGCCATTACATCAAAATTATCATAGGGATGAATGGATATTCTGTTATTATCTTTAACAGTATTATCAAATAATTCATCTCTTTCTGCCATAGTATCACAAAATATCATATTACCTTTATAGGTTTTTACATTATGTATCTTAGCTTTTGAAACACTTTTGGCCATGACAATATCTGCATGAATACCTTTTAAGTGTGCAGCGCATGCTATGGCGCCACCATGATTTCCTGATGATTGGCAAGCAACACCTTGCTTAGCTTCTTCATCAGTTAAAGAGAATACCGCATTTGATGCGCCTCTAATTTTAAACGAACCTGTTTTTTGAAAATTTTCGCATTTGAAAAATAATTCAATTCCTAATAAGTCATTAAAATATTCTGAGGTTAAGATTGGAGTTTTACGAACAATAGATTCTGTACGTACGCGCGCTTTTTGTATATCAGATAACGTTGGTCTTTGGTTAAGCATATGTAAATCTACTTAACAAATACAAGCTTACCAACAGCATTAAAATTATCAGATCTTATCTGATAAAAGTAAACACCGCTACTAACATTATCACCATCATCATTTTTAGCATCCCAAACAATTGATTGGAAACCAAAACGCTGTTCATTATCAATTAATTTTCTTACAACTCTGCCTCGAATATCAAGTATAACCATGCTAATTTTCTCCGTAACAGGCATATCAAACTCAATAGTAGTCCCACCTTCCGTAAATGGATTTGGATAACTTTGGGCCAAACGATATGTTGATGGAGCTGTTTGAATTAGATTATACCCCTCTGAAACAAGCTGATTAGACTTATTGTATGAAGAATAGCTTACTCTCATAAATTCGTAAGTATCAGTAAGATTTTCAAAACTAAATGCCATTTCTATAGGAGTTGATCTATCTAGTCTAAAATCTGCTGACTCTACTTGAATAATTCCATCTTCTTGATTGTTTGCAGCAAGAACCACATTATTATTTAAGTTGCTTGACAAATAATCAATTAAATATTTTTCAGTATCATATTCAAAATAGAATTGAGCTGTTGATGCCTCTTGTGGGAATCTGACTATTAATTGTCCATTTAAAATTCTTAAGAATGGTGATTCACCTTGTAAAGTATAATTTGGAACTGTTCTACCATTCTCATTAATTGACCAATTCCACATCGATTCAAACATAGCTAAATCATTTGCATCAGAAATACCATCAAAATTTGGGAAAAAGTACGGTGCACTTCCAGTTACTGGAGCAATATCAACTCCTGGGTAATTTGCAATGAAATATGCATAATCTTCAAAATCTATTATCCAGTCATTATTTGAGTCTCCTAACAATGAACCAAAATAATAAAATGATGAACTGACAATTGAAGAATTTAATCCTACCAAGTCCTGAGCATAAACATTCACATAATATTGCTGATAATCAAGCAAACCTAAATTATTTAGGTTAATATCTGCATCTGAAAAAGCAGTAAAAGGTAAAACTTCTTGTCCTGTTGGTGAAAGACCGACAGATACATAATATAATCCAACGCCACTAGTAGCGTCTATAAAGTTATTCAAAGATAAATCTACATTTGGTGACTGAGTTATGTATTGAGAATCTTGAATATTATCAATTGATAATGTACCGGCAATTGGTACTACTCTATCAACAATTACAACAACCTCATTTGATCCAAAATTATAGTCACCTGAAGTCACACCAACACAACTATTTTCAGCAATAGAAACTTTTACTTCTCCATCAACAATAGCTTCAACATCAAAGCTAAAATTAGTACCATCAGCATCATTAAAGTTTGTGACTGTTCCATTAGTTAAAACCAAGTCTTCTTGCGTAAAACCTGAAACTTCTTCACCAAAGCTTACATCAACAGTGAACCCATCATTTGATGTTGCGTACGAAACGCTAGAAGTAATCTGAGTACTAACTCCACTAACAACTTCTGCCCAACTCCTTGACTGCGCCCATGCATAACCATCTAAAGCTTGTTCCTCTGAGAACATTCTCATTTGATCATCATAGACATAGTCCATATAGTTCATAAATTGATCACCTTTACCTGTAGTGGAAATACAACTGTTTTCGCCATCTCTTCCATAAAAATTTCCACTTCCGGTAGGCCATTCATAAATATTTGCACCTCTATTATTTACGTATTGAGCAGGAACATCATTCCAAAGAATATCACCACAATTACTTGAATTGAAAACATGGTTAAATGTAAAATTATGTCCTAATTCATGAGTTAAAGTTCTTCCACGATTGTAACCGCCGGCAGTACCTGGATTTTCAACAGACCCAACGCTGTCGTTTAAAACTACTGATTCAGGAAACCCTAAATATGCTTGCCCAAGCAAGCCTCCTGTTAAAGGAGCTATGTATATATTTAAATATCCATTCTTGTACCCACCTGAACCTCCTGGCCATGAGCTTTGATCGGGAGTAGTGTTTCCAGCAATAGTGCTTGCATCACTGACTCCACTTACGCTTGACTGAGATATTTGATATCTTAGAATAGTTGCACCCTCGATTAATTGATCTCCAGAAGTTTCACCCAGAGCTCCAACAAATTTTACATTATGTGTTCCTCTAACCGCTTGGTGACTATAATCTACACCTGGATCATAAGGAGCATCACTTGGATTAGGAGTAGATGGTATTTCGTCACCATCTGGATTTAAATTTTGAAAGTCTAAATTAATTTGATCAAAATTCGCACCAATTTGGAAAGCAGAAGTGTTATCACCATTATTAAAATATAAAACATGAAAAACAACCGGGATATAAAGAGTATTTTGAGTGCTACTATCAGTCCTCCATTGAGGATTATTTCTTAAAAGCTGTCTAGCTTTTTCGATTTGCGCATCTCTTTCAGCAATGAATTCAGGATTTAATAACTGTAGTTCTTGTTCAAGCTCATCAGTAGCACATCTAATATATTCTTCACCATCATGATTGTGTGAGAGACTGTGTTGTGAAAACGAAAAACTTATTAAGGCGATTAACAATAAAAATTTTTTAAACATTTATATTTCCTATTCTGATAATTTAGATATGGAATAATATAAATTGTATAGAGATAAATTGAAATAAATTTCTATGACTTAAAAAGATTATCAGATTTTTGGTAAAATTCAGTCATCGTCTCTAATCTAACTTCTTCATAACCTCTAATAATGTCAGGTAAAACAGAAAAATCTTTCAAGTCTTGATACTTACCATTTCCTATTTCATCTATATTTTTCATAATGACAGATTTATAATGATCTAAAGCTTTCTGATCAGCTTGCCTAACATCATTACTAAACCATGCCATAAAATCAAATATAGTTCCTCTTAAAAACTTCATGTTTTTTAGCATGACATAAAATATTTTAAACCATGACCCTAATGCTAATTTTGATTTTACTCCAGGTAACATATTCAAAATAGGGATATTTTCCATTGCCTTCAAAAAAGGAGGATGAAGCATATAACTAATTTTAGCAGATTTACCAAATTCTTTACTTAAAGCAGAATCTAGTTCGGCTTTAAGAGAAAGTCTTGCCACCTCATATTCATCTTTTGTAGCCATTAGCTTATAAAGGTATTTAGCAACATTTTTGGATAATTCAGAACTAGATCTAGTTTTTTGCTCTTTTTCAAAAATATTTCCAACAAAACTCATATACTCTTTCGCGTAAGAAAGATTTTGATATTCAATTAATTCCTGAGTTCTGTGTTCAAGAATTTTTCTTAGTTCTTCATCCGGTGAAATTGAATCTATTAGACTCAAAGCTTCTGATGAAAGAATTGGTTTTGAAGCTAAACTACCAGATCTATATAAATCAATAGTATCAACCCAATGAGGGTCTGAAACCACTTTTCTTCCAATGTTAAACGCATTAGTATTTTGTGTAACAGCTACCCTATTCATTTCGATAGCTTTTTCAATTGATTCGCTAGAAATTGGAATACAACCAGATTGGTAAGCAGCACCAATTACAATAAAATTAGCCTGCATATTGCTACCGAAGAAATGTTCTGAAAGCTCAGTTGCATTCAATAAAGTATTATTTTTAGAATATTCCTTAATCAAATCAATCATAAAAGATGCTTCAGGATACTCTTCAGCAGTAGATCTTACCATATCCCCTGTTGGAATTTCAGATGATGAAATAACTGAAGTGGAATTTTTCGAACTTAATTTTGCCATATTTTTTGGATTTACACCTGTAAGCAAATCAAATACTAAGTAAGCATCAGATTCACCGTTTGCAACTCTACTTGAATATTCTTTATCGTTATTAACAATCTTTAAATGAGAAACAACAGAACCACCTTTTTGGCTTAACCCAGTTTGATCAAGAGAAATCACTTTCTTGTCTTCAATAAATGCTGCAGTGGAAATAATTTGATTTACAGTTACAACTCCTGTTCCCCCAATACCAAGCATAAATATATTAGCTACATCTTTTTGAATCTTTTTTGGATTAGGTAACATTGATGAATCAAATCCAATATCAGGTAATTTTCTCTTATCATCTTTATCAGATGGAATAACCTGTATGAATGATGGACAATTACCTTCAACACAGGAGTAATCTTTATTGCAGGAAGGTTGATCGATTTGAGTCTTTCTTCCAAACTCAGTCTTAATTGGTTGCACACTTAGACAATTAGATTTAACTCCACAATCTCCACATCCTTCACATACTGCTTCATTAATAAATATGCGCTTCTTTGGTTCATGCACCAAACCGCGTTTTCTCAATCTTCTTAGATTTGCTGCACAAGATTGATCGTGAACTAAAACGGTTACACCTTCGATAGCTTTTAATTTTTTCTGAGCATCAACAATTTCATCTCTGTGCATTATTTCAACATCTTTATCCCATCTAGACTTATCAATTGATTTATAAGCACCAGTATCATCAGTAGTTATGATTACTTTTTTTACGCCCTGCGATTTAAGGTATTTGGTCAATTCAGGTAGGTCTAACCCACCGTCTGGATCCTGAGCTCCTGTCATTGCTACTGCTCTGTTGTACAAAATTTTGTAAGTAATATGAGAGTTAGCTGCTATAGCTTGTCTCAAAGCCAATGAACCGGAATGGAAAAAAGTACCATCACCAATATTTTGAAACATGTGTTCTTTTTCAATGAAAGGCTCCATACCTGCCCATTGAGCACCTTCACCTCCCATGTGGGTTGTTCCAAATGCCTTACCGTCATCCACAAACATTGCCATTAAATGACAACCAATTCCACCAAAAGCTGAATCACCTTCAGGCAATTTAACTGTTGAAGTATTGTGAGGACACCCAGAACAAAAATACATTGATCTGGAGGTTAAAGACTCCCCGTATATTCTATTATCAACCTCTGAAATGATGTTTATTTTATTGTTATCTGATTCAACGCCTAATCTAGAAGCATATCGATTAAATATAATTTTTGATAAGTCATCAGCTGTTAATTCACCATATCCAGGAATTAATGGATTATTATGCTCATCAGTTTTACCAATAATAAGTGGTTTATTACCATAATTGTATACTTCTTCTTTTATCAACATCTCAATAAATGATCTTTTTTCTTCGATGACAAAAACTTCATTTAAGTTTTCAGTGAATTGCTTAATTATATTACTATCAACTGGGAAAGTTGCTCCAAGTTTTAATATTCTTATGCCTTTTTCATTTAAAAATGCTTCATCCCATCCAAGAGAATCTAAAGCTTCAACGATATCATAATAAGTCTTTCCTGCAGTAATAATTCCTATTGAATCATTATCTGATTTAACTGTGATTTTGTTGATGTTATTAGATGCCAAGAAATGTTTAGCAGCTTCAATTCTACCTAAGTGAATTTCTTTTTCAGTCGGTAAACTGTGATGTCCAACTAATTTAGCATTTTGAGTATGTTTCCATGGCTGACCGTTGTATTGGAAATCAGGAATGTTAATGTTAATTCTTTCAGGATGAACAATAGCGCTTCCAAAAGCATCAGCGATATCAGTTACAATTTTAAAACCAGACCACAAACCAGAATATCTGGACATCTCATATGCATACCTACCTAAATCTAAAATTTCTTGAACATTACCAGGATAAAAAATTGGCATCATAGCATCGAACAATGCTGGTTCAGACTGTGATGGAAGAGTTGATGATTTACAAGAAGGGTCATCTCCGGCGACTGCTAATACACCACCATTTTTACCAACTCCTAAAAAATTTGCATGTCTAAAAATATCTCCAGAACGATCTACTCCAGGTGCTTTTCCATACCACATACCCAGAACACCGTCATACTTAACGTTTGATACCATTCCAGCCATTTGACTTCCGTAAATAAGTGTTGCACCTAAATCTTCATTTACTCCAGGAATGAAATTGATATTATGCTGATCCAAAAGCTTTTTATTTCTTACTAAATTGATGTCTAGCATTCCTACAGGAGAACCTCTGTAGCCTGAAACTAGAGTACCTGTATTTATTCCTTTGATTAAATCAGCTCTATTTTGGTCAAGCAATAAACGTACGAGCGCTTGAATTCCGGATAGAATAATTCTACCTTCAAGTAATGTATATTTATCGTTTAGTGTGAATTTATTATTCAATTTTACTTCTGTCATATATGCGTTGTTGCTACAAATATTAATACAGAAAATGATGCAAAACAAGTAGGCAAAATTATGTGACTAATGGGAATTTTTTTTAACAATCCTGAAATGTATCAAAAAAATATTATTTTTTACATTTTTAAACTTGACTCGAATAAAAAAAAATAAATAAGTTTCTAAGCCAGCCAATTAGCTTTTCGAAAGCTATGTATTTGCAAAAAAAATAATCTCTTTTGGAGAAATGGTGTCGTTTGACGCGTAAAATATTAATATATATAGGGTAAGAATAAAGAATTATGGCCGAAGCAATTGAAATAAACTTTCCAACAGAATCGGATAAAAATCCAAAGATAGATTCAGAGCTAAAAAACCAAATCCTTGGCTTTAATGTTAAAGAGTCAATGAATCAAGATAAAGAAAGTTGTCCAGAAGAATACACAATAGATAATTATTATAAAGAAGACGATCTTGGTCGAAGCGTTCTCGAAATGAAATACCTAGCTCCCGGAGAGAAAAATCCTTGGGAACTATGGAAACGTCAAGCCAAAGCTTTAGCAAGCGTTGAAAAAACACCAGAACTTCAAGATAAATGGGAAGCTGCTTTTTTTGAAGCACTTAAGAATTTTAAATTTGTACCTGGCGGCAGAATTATGCATGGAGCTGGACGTGAAGATATCACAACTACCCTAAATAATTGTTACGTCGTTGGAATCAAAGACGACTCTATTAAATCAATATATGATTGTGTAATACAAGAAGCCATGACATACAAATATGGTGGTGGTTGTGGACATGACTTATCTGTTCTCAGACCTGGTGGAGATGAAATTCTTGGAACTGGTGGTAATTCATGCGGTCCAGTTGGTTTCATGAATCTTTTTAGTGAAAATACTAACACCATAGCTCAACATGGTAGAAGAGGTGCAAACATGCAAACATTACGTGTTGATCACCCTGACATTGAAAAATTTATTGAAATTAAAACAGGTGATGTTGATATGGTCAAATATTCAAATATTTCGGTCTTATTAACTGATGATTTTATGGATGCAGTTCAGTCTGATTCTGATTTTGATTTACACTGGGGTGGAAAAACATATACCACTGTTAAAGCCAAAGAGCTGTGGATGAAAATAATTGAACATGCTCATGCAAGTGCTGAGCCAGGGCTTCTTTTTTGGGATACAATGACAAAATATCATAATGCAGAATACTGTAGTCCATTAGTATCTACTAACCCGTGCGCAGAACAACCATTGCCGGATGGTGGATGCTGTAATTTAGGAGCGCTAAATTTAGAACGTTTTGTGGACCAAGATGGTAATTTTGACTTCGATGGCTTCAAAGAAACAACTGCAATAGGTACAAGATTTCTAGATAATGTTATTGATTACAATCTAGATCGTCATGCACTTGAAGAGCAAAAACAAAATGCCATGAATGACAGAAGAGTTGGACTCGGAATACTTGGACTTGGTGATATGCTCGTCAAAATGGGAATCAAGTATGATTCAGATGAAGCATTGGAAACTATTGGTAAAATCATGGAAATTCACAGAAACACTGCTTACGAAACTAGTGTAGATTTAGCCAAAGAAAAAGGTCAGTTCCCTAATTTCGATTGGGATGGATATTCACAAAGTCTATTTGTACAAGACCTTCCAAAAAAACTACAAACAAAAATTAAAAACAATGGAATTAGAAATTGTACTCTCACAACTGTTGCACCTACTGGTAGTGGCGCCATTGTAGCGCGAGTTACCTCTGGTGTTGAACCAATTTTTGCAACATCTTATAAAAGAAAAGTAAAGAAGAATGATAGTCTAGGTAAAGAGTTTGATACTTTTACTGTTTATCATCCAGTTGTACAAGAAATGTTTGGTACAGATGAAAATCTGCCAGAATATGTCGTAACAGCACACAATGTTGATCCATATTTTAGAGTTAAGATGCAAGGTGTAGTACAAAGATACATCGATAGCTCTATTTCATCTACTGTAAACCTTGCAGAAGAAACTACTGTAGATACTGTTGCAGACATTTACATGACTGCATACAAAGCTGACTTAAAGGGTATTACAGTTTACCGTGAAGGATCAAGAGAAGGTATCTTAATTACTGATGAAAAGTCATCAGAGAATAAAAAAGAAACATCTCAAAACGTAGAGATGAAAACCGCCCGTAATCGCCCTTCTATTACAGAAGGAAAAACCAGACGTATGCGTACAGGTGATGGAACTCTGTATGTAACAGTAAATGAAGATGAAAATGGTCTATGTGAAGTATTTACAGCCATCGGAAAAGCTGGTGGTACAGTTGCTGCTCAAACTGAAGCAATTAGTAGACTAATTTCGCTTGCATTACGCTCCGGTGTCGATCCAAACAGTATCATCAATCAATTGAAAGGAATCAGCGGTCCAAACCCAACATGGGAAGATGGTCAACTTATCCTATCAACTCCTGATGCAATTGGAAGAGCGCTAGAAACATTCGTTAATGGTGACCCACCTTCACAGGAAAAAAAAGGCCAATTTGAAATAGCAGAAGATTCATCTCTTTCTCAAAAACCCAAAGGAATGTATTGTAAAGAATGCGAGGGTCATGGAATATTTGATGAAGGTGGATGCCTAATCTGTAAAGATTGCGGCTGGTCTAAGTGCGAGTAGAATAAGTAATTTTTTTTACTTATCTAGAATTTCTACTTCTTTTTCTTTTTGAAGAGTATTAAGCCTGGTTATAAAAGAATCGGTTACTTCCTGAATATCATCTAAGAATGTTTTCATGTTATCTTCAGATATATTTTGTTCGTCTTCAATACGTTTAGCAGACTGAATAATCTCCCTTCTAATATTACGAACTGAAATTCTGCCATCTTCAATGATTTTTGAAGATACTTTAACTAACTCTTGTCTTCTCTCAGCAGACAATGGTGGAAAAGTAATCATTATACTATTACCATTGTTGGAAGGATTAAATCCTAGATCTGACTCGAGAATAGCCTTTTCAATATCATCAATAACAGTTTTATCAAAAGGCTGAATACTAATAGTAATTGCATCTAATGCTGCAATATTTGCGACCTGATTAAGTGGAGTTTCATTATCATAATAATTGACAAGAATGTTATTAAACATTTCTGTATTAGCTCTACCGGTCCTTATTTTACCTATTTCAGTTTTAACAAACGCAATGGTCTGTTCCATTTTTGACTTAGCAGAATCGATACTTTGATTTAACATGTGCTAATTTGATTGTTCGCCTAGAGCAAATCTAACAAATCTATTAATTGTAATATTTTCTCCAAGTTTTGCTACAGCTTCTTGAACTAATTGAGAAATAGTCATATCAGGGTTTTTTACAAATGACTGTTGAACAAGACAATTGTCCTCAATAAATTTGTTTAACTTACCTTCGACAATTTTTTCAATAACATTTTCAGGCTTTCCTGATGATTTTGCCTGATCCATAAATATTTCTTTCTCTTTATTGAGAATATCTTGAGAAATTCCAGATTCATCAACAGCTAATGGATTTGATGCAGCTACCTGCATAGCAATTGAAGCAGCTAAATCATTAAACCCTTCAGTCTTTGCGACAAAGTCTGTTTCACAACCAAGTTCAACTAAAACTCCTAATTTGCTTCCAGGATGAATATAAGAGAAAATAATACCTTCATTAGCAGCTCTAGATGATTTTTTAGCAGCTTTGGCAATACCGGCTTTTCTTAAATGATCTACTGCAGCATCAAGGTCGCCATTTGCCTCAACTAAAGCTTTTTTGCAATCCATCATACCCGCACCGGTTCTCTCTCTTAAAGTTTTTACTAACTTAGCATCGACACTCATTTGATTATCCTTCTTTTTCTTCTTTTTTATCTGAAACAGATTCAGATTTATCATCGTCTTTTTTACTAACAGAGATAATTGTATTTACAATCTCATTTACTATTAATTGAATTGTTCTAATTGAGTCGTCATTTGCAGGAATAGGATAATCACAAAGTGATGGATCTGTATTTGAGTCAACAATACAAATGATTGGTATTTCAAGTTTTTTAGCTTCTTGAATAGCAATTGATTCAGTTTTACCATCTACGATAACAATTGCATTTGGAAGCTTTTTCATATCCTTAATACCTCTATGCTGGTCAGACAGTTTAATTTTTTCTCTGTTTAACA
>Ga0255759_10002190_pt1 | contig 17519 bp, 16 predicted proteins | sample 101ome_20_FD_179959 | JGI IMG/M metagenome (GOLD analysis project Ga0255759, IMG submission 179959) | Coastal salt marsh microbial communities from the Groves Creek Marsh, Skidaway Island, Georgia - 101404AT metaG (version 2) | ecosystem: Environmental > Aquatic > Marine > Intertidal zone >...
TATCCCAAGCAGTGCTAATTAATTCAGAACTCTTTAGGCCTGTAGCTTCAATTAATTTCTTAGCTTTATTAACGCTAAAACTTTTCTTTCCTTGCGATACAGGATCTTGCCAGATTAAATCTTCTTTAGGTGCATCGGGTCCGATATAATATTTTCTCGGTCCTAAATCCCTGTGAGTTAATTTAAACCATGCTCTCGCAAAAGTTTTAGACATATATTTATGATCTTTTCTAAATTTTTCTGATATTTTTCTATAACTAGGATCCATCTTCATAGCCATGTCAGCATCGGTCATGATTGGATTTCTTTTGATTGATGGATCAGCTAAATCAACAGGTTTATCCTCTTCTTTCATATTTATTGGCTCCCATTGATTAGCTCCGGCAGGACTTTTTTTAAGTTCCCACTCGTAATCTAATAAAAGTTTTAGATAAGTGTCGTCCCATTTATTAGGATGTGTAGTCCATGCTCCTTCTATACCACTAGTTACTTGGTTTACACCTAAGCCTCCGCCACCCTTTTTATTCCAGCCAAAACCTTGTTCGTGAATTTCTCCTGCTTCAGGTTCTGGGCCTAATAAAGAAGCATCACCATTACCGTGTGCTCTTCCAACAGAGTGACCTCCTACAGTTAAGGCACATGTTTCTTCATCATTCATCGCCATTCTTCCGAATGTCTCTCTCACATCATGAGCAGTTCTTAAAGGATCAGGCTTTCCATCAACACCTTCTGGGTTAACATAAATTAATCCCATAACTACTGCAGCTAATGGGTTCGCTAATGATTTTCTATCTCCATTACTAGAGTATCTTTTATCTTGTAACCATTCTTTTTCAGAACCCCAGTAAACATCTTTTTCTGGATGCCATATATCTTCTCTCCCAAATGAGAAACCATACATTTTTAATCCCATCGACTCGTAAGCCATGTTTCCAGCTAATATCATTAAATCAGCCCAACTAATTCTGTTTCCATATTTCTTTTTTATTGGCCAAAGTAATCTTCTAGCTTTATCTAAATTTGTATTATCAGGCCATGAATTCAAAGGAGCAAATCTATGATTTCCAGTTCCGCTTCCACCTCTACCATCTGCAATCCTGTAAGTTCCTGCTGAGTGCCAAGCCATACGAATAAATAAACCACCATAGTGTCCTAGGTCAGCTGGCCACCACTCTTGGCTATCTGTCATTAGCTTTAATAAATCTTTTTTTATTGCTTTGAAATTTAGTTTTTTAACTTCTTTTTTATAATCAAACTTCTTGTCCATCGGATTAGTTTTTGTGTCATGTTGATGTAAGATGTCTAAATTTAAATTTTTTGGCCACCAATGTGTTGGTGTTGTTTGTGTTGTCATGCTGCCGTGCATTACAGGGCATTTTCCGTTTCCATTTTTTTTAAATTCTACGCTCATTATGTTCTCCTTATTATTTTTAGTTTATAATAATTCTAAAGTATGTCTAAGCGACAAACTGTCAGTTTTTCAGATTTATGATTACCTCTAAATTTTTAATAGTTTTGCCGTTAGGTGCTTTAGGAATTTTATCAAATTTTATCTCGTTATCATTAATATCAATTAATTCTGATGTGTCACTGTCATAAAAGTGATGATGATTTGAAATATTTGTATCAAAGTAAGTAGTGTTATTTTTGCCTCTTAAGTGCACCTCGCTTAAGTGACCTGCTTTTTTAAAAGCGTGTACTGTATTATAAATTGTTGCAAGGGCAAATTTTGTTGTAGTTTTTTTTGATAAATGTTTGCCTAAACTCTCGACTGTAAAATGAAATGTCTTGTCTCTATTAAATAAGAACTTAGCTATTTCTACTCTTTGTTTGGTAGGTCTTAAACCAGAAGATCTTAATTTGATTAAAATACTTGTTTTTTTCACTTATTTAATTGTAGTTTATAATTATTCTAAATTAAAAATATATACCATTACTTTCTTAAATCAAGTAAAACAGTTTAAAAATTATGCAAAAAAATAGTTATAGCTACGACGATCTAATTTCGTGTGGAGAGGGAAAATTATTCGGAGATGGAAATGCTAAACTTCCACTTCCTCCCATGTTGATGTTTGACAGAATTACGGAAATAACAAATGATACTGGAGAGTTTAAAAAGGGTTTTATTAAAGCAGAGCTAGATATCAAAGATAGTTTATGGTTTTTTGATTGTCATTTTAAAGGAGATCCAGTTATGCCAGGTTGCTTAGGCCTAGATGCTATGTGGCAACTGGTTGGATTCTACCTAGGGTGGATTGGCGAGCCAGGAAAAGGTAGAGCTTTAGGGGTAAATTCTGTAAAATTTACTGGTGAAGTTTTGAAAAAAGTAAAAATGGCAACCTACGAAATAAATATGAAAAGAGTTTTAAAAAAAGAAGGCACATGTGTTGGTTTAGCTAATGGAATATTAAGTGCAGATGGAAAAATAATTTACAAAACAGAAAATCTAAAAGTAGGATTGTTTAAGTCATGAGAAGAGTGGTAATTACAGGACTTGGTATAGTTTCTTGTTTAGGGAATAATCAAGAAGAGGTTCATCAATCCTTACTTAATTCAAAATCTGGTATTTCTTACTGTGAAGAATATAAAGAACATAATCTTAAAAGCCATATTCATGGAAAACCAAACATTAAGCTAGCAGATCACGTAGATAGAAAATCAATGCGTTTTATGGGCTCGGGTTCAGCGTATAATTATGTTGCTATGAAAGAAGCTATCAAGGACTCCGGATTAGAAGATAATGAAGTTAGTAATATAAAAACTGGAATTATCATGGGATCTGGTGGCCCTTCAATTGAAAACGTAATTTTAGCTGCAGATAAAACAAGAGCAAAAACTCCAAAACTTATGGGACCTTTTATTGTTCCTAGAACAATGGCTAGTACTGCATCAGCAACACTTGCTGTTCCATTTAAAATCAAGGGTACTAATTATACAATGAGTTCTGCTTGCGCAACTAGTGGTCACTGTATCGGTAATGCAATGGAATTAATTCAAATGGGTAAACAAGATGTGATTTTTGCTGGTGGCAGTGAAGAAGTGCACTGGGCGATGACTGCAATGTTTGATGCGATGACCGCACTGTCATCTAAGTACAATGATAAACCCGAAACAGCTTCAAGAGCTTATGATAAAACTAGAGATGGATTTGTAATTGCTGGTGGAGCTGGTGTTTTAGTTTTAGAAGAATATGAACACGCAAAAGCACGGGGTGCCAAAATTTATGCCGAACTTACTGGGTATGGTGCTACATCTGACGGTTATGACATGGTGGCTCCATCTGGAGAAGGTGCAGTTAGATGTATGCAAATGGCAATGTCTACTGCAAAAAATAAAATTGATTATATAAATACTCATGGAACATCTACACCTGTTGGTGACATTACTGAATTAAATGCTGTGAGAAAAACATTTGGAGAAGACGTACCAAAAATTAGTTCAACAAAATCTTTATCTGGTCATCCTTTAGGTGCAGCTTCAGTTCATGAAGCTATTTACTGTTTAATAATGATGAAAAATAACTTTATCACAGGCTCAGCTAATATTTCTGATATGGATGAAGAAGCAAAAAAATTTCCAATAGTTTCTAAAACTGAAAAAGAAGTGACGTTAAATACAGTTATGTCTAATAGTTTTGGCTTTGGGGGAACAAACGCTGCTCTTATTTTTGAAAAGGTATAAATCATGGATTTAATGAAAGGAAAAAAAGGTTTAATTATGGGCGTTGCTAATGAACGTTCAATTGCTTGGGGTATTTCCCAAAAATTATCAGAAGCCGGTGCTGAGCTAGCATTTACTTACCTTGGTGATGCTCTGAAAAAAAGAGTTATCCCTTTAGCAGAAAAACTAAACTCAAAAGTTACTTTTAGTTGTGATGTTGAAAAAAAAGAAGAAGTTATAAAACTATTTGAAGATATCAAATCACATTGGGGACAAATTGATTTTGTAGTTCATGCCGTGGCATTTTCAGACAAATCAGAATTATCAGGTGAATATCTAAATACATCTAGAGAAAACTTTTTAAGAAGCATGCTAATTTCATGTTTTTCATTCACTGAAGTTTCTAAAGAAGCCTCAAAAATAATGAGAGAAAATGGAAGTTTATTAACGCTTACTTATGAGTCTACAAAAGCAATCCCGAATTATAATGTCATGGGTGTGTGTAAATCGGCGCTTGAAGCTAGTGTGAAATATTTAGCAAGAGACTTAGGACAAAAGAAACTTAGAGTTAATGCAATAAGTGCTGGCCCAATTAAAACCTTAGCTGCTTCAGCTATTGGTGACGCAAAGTTCTTATATAAGTGGAATGAAGATCATTCTTTTCTTAAAAGGAATGTTGATATTCACGATGTTGGGAATTCAGCTTTATACTTATTGAGTGATTTGGCTGCTGGCGTAACTGGAGAAATTCATTACGTTGATGCTGGTTATAATAAAGTTGGTATGCCTGATCCCAAAAATATGTCTTAAGAAGCTTTAGCTTGTTTCATTGATAGTTTAACTTTTCCTCTATCAAAGCCAACAACTTTAACTGAAACTTCGTCACCTTCTTTAACAACATCGCCAACTTTAGCTACTCTTTTATCAGCTAATTCTGAAATATGAACTAGACCATCCTGTTTTCCTAAAAAGTTTACAAAAGCTCCAAACTCCATAATTTTTACCACTTTACCTTTATAAACTTTTCCCATTTCAGGTTTAGCAATTAAGTTTTTAATAAATTCTAATGCTTTATTTCTTGAAGCTTCATCTGGAGCGGCAACTGTTACTTCACCCGTATCATTTACATCTACTTTAGCTCCTGAAGTTTCAACAATTTCTCTTATTGTCGCTCCACCTTTACCAATTACTGTGGCTATATCTTTTTTATCTACTTTTATTGTCTCCATTTTTGGAGTGTGTTTTGAAAATTCTTTTCTTGATGTTTTAATAGCTTTATTCATTTCGCCAAGAATATGTTCTCTTCCAGCTTTTGCTTGATCTAAAGCTTTTTCCATAATATCAAAAGTGATACCTGTAATTTTGATATCCATTTGTAATGATGTAATTCCATTTTTTGTGCCCGCAACTTTAAAATCCATATCTCCTAGATGATCTTCATCACCTAAAATGTCCGACAATACAGAAAAATCATTTCCTTCTTTAATTAGTCCCATAGCTATTCCAGCTACTGGCTCTTTGATAGGAACACCTGCATCCATAAGAGATAAAGATGTTCCGCAAACCGTGGCCATAGATGAAGACCCATTTGACTCGGTGATTTCAGAAACAACTCTTAATGTGTATGGAAAGTTTTCTTTTTTAGGTAATGATGAATTAATTGCTCTCCAAGCTAATTTACCATGTCCTATTTCTCTTCTTCCTGTTCCAATTCTTCCACATTCTCCTACAGAAAAAGGAGGAAAATTATAATGCAACATAAAGTTAGATCTTTGCATACCATCTAAGCTTTCAAGTCTTTGTTCATCGTCTGACATGCCTAAGGTAGTTACTACAAGTGCTTGAGTTTCTCCTCTAGTAAATAATGCAGATCCATGAGTTCTTGGTAGTACACCGACTTCACATTTTATTTGTCTAACATCAGCTAAACCTCTTCCATCAATTCTTTTTTTATCTTTTAAAATTGCAGTTCTTACAATATCTTTTTCTAGAGATTTTAGCTGAGCCATTACTTGATTTTCTGTTAGTGACTCATCTTCTGCAAACATTTCCTTACACTGAGTTTCGATTTCAGAAATAGCTGTTGATCTTTTCTTTTTATCTATCTCTTTAAATGCACTTCTTAAGCCTGCTTCAAATTTTTCAGCAATCTTCTTTTTAACATCTGAATGATCTATTTCTTCAACTTCCCATTTAGGTTTTCCTGCTTTTTTTGCTAACTTTTCTATAGCTTCAATTATTGGAACAAAGTTTTCGTGACCGAATTTTACAGCATCTAACATTATTTTTTCAGATAGTCCGGACGTTTCGGACTCAACCATTAAAACTGCATCTTTTGTTCCAGCTACGACTAGATCTAACTCGGATTCTTTTAATTCTTCTAAAGATGGATTTAATAAATATTTTCCATCTTTATATCCAACTCTACTTGCCGCGATTGGTCCTTGAAAAGGTAAACCTGATATAGCTAATGCAGCAGAGGATGCGATAATCGATAATACGTCAGGCTGATTTTCTCCATCGTAAGATAAAACTGTTGGTAGCAATTGAACCTCATTTAGAAAACTTGAAGGGAACAAGGGTCTGATAGGTCTGTCTATTAATCTTGAGATTAAAGTTTCTGCTTCAGTCGGTCTTGCTTCTCTTTTAAAATATCCACCTGGAATTTTTCCTGCTGCATAATATTTTTCCTGGTAATTAACAGATAATGGAAAATAATCCTGTCCATCGTTTAATTTTTTTGCACCTACAGCTGTTGCAATCACCATTGTCTCACCTAATGATGCTATAATTGCGCCGTCAGCTTGGCGAGCTACTTTTCCTGTCTCTAAAGTTAATTTTTTACCATTAACTTCTAATTCCTCTTTATGTATTTTGAACATTATTTCCTTAAATTTAGTTGTTTGATGACCTTTTGATAGGACTCAACATTTTTCTTTTTAAGGTAAGTTAGAAGCTTTTTTCTTTTATTTACTGATTTAGTCAAACCTAAAGTAGAATGTTTATCCTTTTTAAATTTTTTAAAGTGTTCAGATAGTTTTATGATTTTATCTGTAAGTAATCCAATTTGGATTTCTGTTGAGCCAACATCTTTTTCGTGAATGGCTAGAGTTTTAATTGTATCTTTTTTTTTCTTTATCATTTCTATTATTTTCTTTTATAATTTTTTCAATCTTTTCAGCATATTCAAATGAGTTATCTTCTATAAAAGTAAGCTTAGGAAGAAACTTAATATCAAGCCTTTTAGATAGGGCTTTTCTAACAAGATGAGAGAACTCAGTCAAGATCCTAACTGTTTCTTTAGCATCAACACCTCCTAAAGGAATAACATATACTCTGGCTGTTTTTAAGTCTGGTGTCATTCTTACTTCAGTTACTGTAATAAGTTTTGTGCTATATGTAGGTATTTTAGCTTCATTTCTAATAAATAATTCTCCTAAATTTTGCTTAACTAACTCACCGACTCTAAGCTGTCTTTGACTAAATGGTCTTTGTGTAGATTGATTATTCATCATTTTAAATTGATCTTTGTATTTCTTCAGACAAATAAGACTCGATAACATCTTTTTCTTTAAAATCAATAAAATCTTTAATGCTGATACCGCATTCCAATCCTATGCCTACTTCTTTTACTTGGTTTTTTTCTCTAAAGATTGATAAAATTTCTCCATTATAAACAACAACACCATCTCTAATAATTCTAGCTTTTGATTTGCTTTTAATTTCACCGCTTATTACTTTTGATCCGGCAATTTTACCAGCAGATGATACTTTGAAAATTTTTTGAATTTCTGCGCTACCTAAAACTGTTTCTTTAATATCAGGTTCTAAAAGACCTGATAATGATTTTTCAACATAATCTAAAGCTTCATATATAATATTAAAATATTTTATATCAATTTTTTGCTCTTCTGCTAATTTTTTTGCTTCTCTATTAGGCTTCACATTAAAACCGATAAGAATTGCATTTGATGCTTTTGCTAATGAAACATCGGTTTCATTTATCATTCCGATATCAGATAAGATAATTTTTGCTTCTACCTCTTTATGATCTATTTTGTCTATAGCCATTTTTAATGCTTCGCTCGAACCTTGTACGTCAGATTTAATTATAATATTTAATTCATCTTTTTTATTTGAATTTTCAAAAAGTGTTGTTTTATCTTTAGCTAAGACTTTCTTCTGGGTTGAATTATTTTTTCTAAATTCAGATAATTCTTTAGCTTCACTCTCATTTTTTGTTACCATAAATTCTGCACCGGCATAGGCCGAACTATTCATTCCTAGTATTTCTACTGGCATTGATGGCAAGGCTTCATTTACTATTTTGCCTTCATAATTTATCATTGCTCTTATTTTTCCCCAAGTATCTCCACAAATAAAATAATCTCCACGTTTAAGCTTTCCGTTGCTAATTAAAATAGTAGAAACAGGTCCTTTTCCTTTATCTATTTTGGACTCTATAACTACTCCTTTAGCTTTATCACTAAAAGAAGCTTTTAAATCTAAAATCTCAGCTTGAAGGAGAATGCTTTCTTTTAATTTATCTAAATTCATCTTTTTTAATGCTGAAACTTCAACGAACAAAGTATCTCCACTTAGATCTTCCGCAATTAGTTCATACTGCATCATTTCATTTTTAATTTTTGAAATATTTTTTTCTGGCAAATCACATTTATTTATAGCTACTATAATTGGCACTTTAGCTGCTTTAGCATGTTTAATAGCCTCTACAGTTTGAGGTTTTATTCCATCATCTGCAGCAACAACTAAAACTACAATATCAGTAATTTTCGACCCTCTAGCCCTCATTTCTGTAAAAGCTGCATGACCTGGGGTATCTATAAATGTAATTAACTTATTTCCGCTTGCGTTTACTTGATAAGCTCCAATATGTTGAGTAATACCTCCATGTTCTTCTGAAACAACATTTGATTCTCTTAAAGAGTCAAGTAGAGAAGTTTTGCCATGATCTACGTGTCCCATTATTGTAACAACAGGAGGTCTATTTTTAACTTCACCGACAAATTTTTCTTCCGATTTATTTAAATTAACCGAAGGTTTTTCTTCCAAAATTGGTTTGTGGCCAAATTCCTTTACTATGTATTCTGCAGTATCCTTATCAATGTTATGATTTATTGTAGCGACAACTTTCATGTTAAATAAAAATTTGATTATATCACTAGACTTTTCTGCCATTCTGTTCGAAAGCTCTTGAATAGTTATTTGTTCTGGTATTTTAACTTCTCGAATTACTTTTTTAAATTCTTTCTTTTCTTCTCCCTCTGGTTTTTTCTTCTCTTTTAATCTTGCGCGTTTAACGGATGCTAGGCTTCTTTGCTTTATTTCTATTTCTTCAACATTCAGGGCTCTAGAAACAGTTAATTTAAAATCACGTTTATCTATTGGACCCTTTAGTTTTAATTTACTTTTACCTGCAGGCTTATTATCTTTTTTGATAAAATCTTTTGTAGCTTGTTCTTCTACAAATTTTCTAGCAAAGTTTTTTTTCTTATTATCTTGATTAAAAGAAATGTTAGGTGCAAAACCTGATCTTTTAAATTGTTTGTTCGGTTTAAATATTTTTTTTTTTTCTACTAAAAAAGATTTTTTTCCTTCAGTAGAAATTGATGATGTATCAATTTTTTTTGTAAGATTTGATTTAATTGTAAGGGTTTTTTTTTTATTTTTATCCATAACATTATTTGTAAACTATCTCTCTTGCTGCCATAATCAAATCGTCAGCTTCTTTTCTAGAAAGTGAAAACTCTTCTAAATAACCATCTATTCTTATTTTTTTTCCTTTTATTTCATCATACCCGCCTATTAATTCGTCTGAAGACAAATCTGCAAAGTCACTTAATTTTTTAATATTTTTTTTACCTAGTATAACAAGCATTCCTTGGGTCATTCCTTTAAGATTGACAAGATTTTCCTCTACTCCAAGCTCTTTTAACTTTTCAGCTACTGCCTCTTTTTCTTTAATCAAGGTTTCTTTTGATCTTTTAATTAATTCTTTTGCAGTATCTTCGTCGATAGCTTCGATCTTTGAAATCTTTTCTGGTGTAGATTGAGCGATTTCATCAATTGAAACAAATCCCTCTGATACTAGCAGTTGGCCAAGGGTTTCATCTACCTCTAGATTTTTAATTAATGTTTCGGTTCTATCTTTAAATTCAGCCTGTCTTCTTTCAGAGTCCTCCTTATCTGTAAGTATATCTATCTCATAATTTGTTAATTTAGAGGCTAGCCTTACATTCTGACCTCTTCTACCGATTGCTTTACTTAAATTTTCTTCAGTTAATATAATATCTATTTTTTTATTATCTTGGTCGATTAGTACTCTTTGAATTTCAGCAGGTGATAAGGACTCAGAAATCAATGTAGGTAAATCCTCTGTCCACTTAATAATATCTATTTTTTCTCCATGTAGTTCGTTTACTATTGTTTGAACTCTGCTTCCTCTCATACCAACACAAGCTCCAACTGGGTCAATTGATGAATCTTGAGAATATACACATATTTTTGCTCTACTACCTGGATCTCTAGCTACTGATTTAATCTCAATAGTACCTTCATATATTTCGGGAACTTCTTGAAAAAAAAGCTTTGCTAAAAATTGTGGATGAGCTCTTGAAAGAAATATTTGATGACCTTTGAGTTCTTTTCTAACTTCATAACAATACGCTTTAACTCTGTCGCCAGTTTTTAAAATTTCTCTTGGTATAAGTTCATCTTTTTTAATAACACCTTCAGCTTTACCCAAATCTACTATTACATTTCCATATTCTAATCTTTTAATAATACCGCTTAAAATTTGCTCTTGCTTATCTATAAATTCCTCATATTGTCTATTTTTTTCTGCTTCTCTTACTCTGCTGCTAATAACTTGTTTGGCACTTTGTGCTGCTATACGTCCAAAATCAATTTGAGGTAACTCCTCAAATATTTTTTCACCTATTTTTAAATCTTTTTTATCGAGATTATTTTTTTGAGCTTCTTCTAATGTAATTTCTCTTGCATAATCCTCAACTTTTTCAACAATCTCTAAGACTTTTTGAATTTTAATTTCACCACTTTCTCTATCAATAATAACTTCTATGTTGTTATCATTTCCAAATTTTGTAAGCGCCGCTTTTTGAATAGCGCTTTCCATAGAACCAATCACAAGTTCTTTGTCTATTGATTTTTCATTAGCAACTGCCTCAACTATTCTCAAAAGTTCTAATTTATCTAACCCTCTGTTTAACATTTTATAGCTCCTAAAAAAAAATGGGCTACTGCCCATTTTGAAAGTTTAATAATTTAAGCTTTTGTAAAAGAAATTTACGGTTTTTTCAAGTTCACAATTTAAATAAATCAACTTTATCAGTTTTTTCCCATGAAAATTCACCTTTATTTGTTGGCTTTCTGCCGAAGTGACCGTAAGCTGATGTAATTTCATAAATTGGATTATTTAATTTTAACATCTCCCTTATACCACGTGGTGACAAGTTAAAATTTTTATCAATTATTTCCTTAACTTTACCAGTTTTGCTTTCATCTCCGTTACCTAGCTTTATAAAAATAGATAAAGGCTTTGAAACACCAATAGCGTAAGCGAGTTGAATTAAACATTTTTCGGAAACTCCGGCTGCCACTATATTTTTAGCTAAATATCGTGATGCGTAAGCCGCAGATCTATCAACTTTTGTTGGGTCCTTCCCAGAAAAAGCGCCGCCACCGTGCGGTGCTGCACCACCATAGGTGTCAACAATTATTTTTCTACCTGTTAAACCAGTATCACCATCAGGACCTCCAATAATGAACTGTCCGGTTGGATTAATGTAGATTTCATTTGAGTCAAGATTAGTTAAAAAATTTTCTGGTATAGATTTCTTAATATAAGGAATAACTGCATCTCTTACCTTTTCCTGATTTAAATCTTTAGAATGTTGGGTTGAAATAACTACTGATGTAACTTTAATTGGCTTTTCATTTTCGTATAACATTGTTACCTGGCTCTTTGAATCAGGCTCAATACCCTTAAGAATTCCTTTTTTTCTATCTTCCGCCATCAATCTTAATATCTTATGAGAATAGTGTATTGGTGCAGGCATTAATTCATCTGTTTCATTACAAGCGTAGCCAAACATTATTCCTTGGTCTCCAGCCCCTTCATCTTTATTGTCTTTAGAGTCTACACCCATTGCAATATCTTTGGATTGCTCATGAAGAAATGATTCAATGTTGGCTGTCTTCCAACTAAATCCATCTTGATCGTAACCAATATCCTTTATACAATCTCTAACTTTAGAAATTAGTTCTTCTTTTTCAATTTTGGGGCCTCTCGTCTCTCCGGCCAGAACAACTTTATTTGTAGTCGTAAGTGTTTCACATGCTACTCTTGAAACTGGATCTTTGGATAAATAAGAGTCTACGACCATGTCAGATATTCTATCGCATACTTTATCTGGGTGACCCTCAGAAACAGACTCGCTCGTGAATAAATAATTATTTTTTGTCATATTTTTTGTAAATAAAAAAGATAAAAAGATATGTAATTAAAAGACTAAAAAATATCAAATCATTTTTATTTTTATTTGACTTTATCAACGGTATTTCGTACTCAATATTTCCTGCTTCATTACTGTCTAATTTCTTAACTATATTTCCTTTGTTATCAATTATAGCGCTAATTCCCTTGTTAGCAGATCTTACTAAAAATGTATTATTTTCTATTGCTCTAAAAATTGACTTAGCGAAATGTTGATTGGGTCCAATAGTTTCTCCAAACCAACCATCTTCGGATATATTTATGATTAAATTTGTTTCTGTTTTTGATTTTTGGATAAGGTCTGTAAAAATGATTTCATAGCAAATCATTGGTAATATATTGAAATTGTTTACAATTACGTTTTTATTAATTTTACCTTTTAAAAAAGAACCATGTCCTTCAGTAATTTTTTTAAGTCCAAAATTTTTTAAAAAATTTTGAAACGGTAAAAATTCACCAAATGGAACAAGTTTTCTTTTATTATAATTATCAATAATTTCTAAATTGTTATCTAAAACTAGCATACTATTAAAATATTGACCTGAAGAAAGTTCTAGCTTATTTGAGCCAAGAATTATGAAGTGGTTTTTAGAGAAACTTTTTTTGAAAAGCTCTTTAAAAATTAAAATTTCATTGTAACTATAACCGCTGAATACACCTTCAGGCCAAACAAATAATGTTTTTTTTTCTTTACTGGGTTCACTATATCTAATTATTTTTTTTAATCTTTCTTCAATTTCCTCTTCACTTAAACCATATTCTAAGTCAAAATTTGGAGAAATTACTTTTATCAGTTCTCTGTTTTCTATAGTTTTTAGAAATCTTTCATTTTTGTTTAAAGAGTAGTTACCATAGATATATAAACTTAAAATAAATAATATCGATAAAAATAATGATAATATTTTTTTTACACTACTAATTTTAAAAAAAATAATTATTGGTAGTGCAAATAGTGTAACAACAATTAAGTTATAAGCATACAATCCTATATGATTTAAAATTTGTATAATCTCAATTATTCCAGATGTACTGTAAGCCCACAGATTCCAAGGAAATCCAGTGAATAATTTAGCTCTCAAATAATCTGAAAAAGCTAAAGTGGCTGAAAAAATAATTAATGATGAAAAATTCAATCTTAGACTTGGACCAATTAGTAAAGTCGGTATGGCAATAAATAAGCCTAAAAATAGCGGAATAAAAATTATTCCAAAAGGAATTAAAATTTTGAAATTATCGTCAAATGTTAGTGAATTAACAATCCAAGACACTCCACTTAAATAAAAACCAAACCCAAAGGACAAACCAAATAAAAATAAATTAATCTTATAAGGTTTCTTTCTATAAACAGATTGAGATTTTTTTGAAATATAAATGATTATATAAAAAAAAAGAGGAATTATTATAAAATTGATTATTATTAAATTAAAAGGTTGAAAAGATAAAACAGTTAAAGAACCAATTAAAAATGGAAAAATAAATAAAATAAAGTAACGATTATCGAATAATTTTTTAATCATTAATAAAACTAGAATACTTTTTTTCTATTTTTTTCATTTTTGAAAAATCTTTTTCTTTTTTATGATCATGTCCAAATAAATGAACTAGACCATGTATCCACAAATCATTGAATTCAGCTTTAAAATTTTTTAATTTTTTTTTATCTTTTATTTCATAAAAATTAATAATTATATCTCCAAGATAAATTTCTTTTTCATTAATTAATCTTTTATGCAGTTCTTTTTTTGTATAAAATGGAAAAGAAAGAACATCTGTTGCTTTGTTTTTTTTTCTAAATTTCCTATTTAAATTCTTAATTTCTCTCTTGCCGGAGAGCAACAAAGTAAAATAAATACTCTTTTTTTTAAATTTTATATTTTTTTTGTTAAGTTTATTTATTTTTTTATCAATATAAGTATTGGGATTTTTGATATACCTATACCAGCTTAAATTTTTTGTTATTACATTAGCTTTTATCATTAGTGCTTTTTTTGATAAGCTCTAATAATTTTCGAAACTAAAGGGTGTCTCACAACATCATTGTGGTCAAATTCTATAATTTTAATTTCTTTTAAATCTTTAAGAATTTCTCTTGATTTGATTAAACCAGAGTGAGATTTATTTAATAAATCTATTTGGCTAGGATCTCCATTAACAACTAATTTTGAATTTTCACCTATACGTGTCAAAAACATTTTAATTTGAGTTTCTGTAGCATTTTGAGCTTCGTCTAAAATTGCAAAGCAATTTTTTAAAGTTCTTCCTCTCATAAATGCTAAAGGTGCTATTTCAATTTCACCTGACTCAATTTTTTTATCTATTTTATCTGCGCCAAATAATTCGTATAAAGCATCATAAAGTGGTCTAAGGTATGGATCTACTTTTTCTTTCATATCACCAGGTAAGAAACCAAGCTTCTCCCCTGCTTCAACAGCTGGTCTAGATAATATGACCCTATCAATTTTCTTTTCCATTAATAAAGTCACACCCACTGAAACTGCTAAAAAACTTTTTCCTGTACCAGCTGGTCCTAATGACATCACAATATCATTTTCTTTAAGAGCTTTCATATAGTCAGATTGTTTTTCTGATCTAGCTATAACTGATTTCCTAGGTGTTTTAATAAGTTGTTTAAAAGATTTAACGTTGGATTCTTCTATTTCAATATTTTTTTTCACAGATAAAATTATATCTCCTTTTTCTATAATATTTGTCAAAATATATTTATTTACCAAAAATTTAATTGCCTCACAAAAGGTGTTTGTATTTTCTTTATTGCCCTTACATGTAATTGAATTACCTCTAAAATAAACATCTGTTTTCGTTAATTTTGAGAGATGTTTTAAATTTTGATCGAATTGACCTACAATCGACATTAACATCTCATTGTTATTGATTGAGATATTAACCGTCAGATCATCAATCTTTTTTATAATTAAATTTTGTTCTAGTTTGCTTATTTCTGACATCTATTTTTTATGCTGCATAATTATTTTGATCTATATTCTTAAGAATTTCACCATATAATGTATTATTATTTCCGCTTGTTATTTTCACTTTTTCAATTTTTCCAACCAAATTTTTATTGCTTATTGCTATAACAGAATTTAAAAACTCATCTCTTCCAAAATATGTATTACCTTCTTTAGTTCTATTTTCAAATAAAACATTAGATATTTTGCCGATCAAAGTTTTCTTATATTTTGTTTTAATTTCTTCTGCGATGCTTTGAAAGCTAATTAATCTTTCCTTTGCTTCAGATTGATTTACTTTTTCCAATTTAAATGCAGGTGTACCTGGTCTGGCACTAAAAATAAATGAGTAAGAATTAATATATTTCACACTCTTCATTAATTTTTCAGTTTGCTTATAATCTTCCAAAGTTTCTCCTGGATATCCAATTATGAAATCACTTGAAAATCTTATACTAGAATTAACTTTTTTTAACTTTACAATTGTTCTTTGATACTCTTCAATTGTATGTTTTCTATTCATTGCCTCTAGGATTTTATTTGATCCACTTTGAATTGGTAAATGAATTTGTGGCATTAATTTTTCACAATCTTTATGAGCATTAATTAAGTCTTGTGTGAAATCCTTTGGGTGTGATGTTGTATATCTAATTCTTTTCAAGTCACTTATTTTTGATATTTCAAATATTAAATCTGAAAGTTTTTTACCTTCAAAATTATAAGCATTCACATTTTGGCCCAAGAGAGTGATTTCTTTTGCACCATTGCCAACTAGTTGTTTTGCCTCTTCTGTTAATTCTTTTAATGATCTTGAATACTCTGATCCTCTTGTGTAAGGGACAACACAAAACTTACAAAACTTATCACAACCTTCTTGTATTGTTAAAAAAGATGAAATCTTATTGCATGAATTCTTTAAAGAATTCAAACTATCAAATTTTTCAATTACATCAAATTCAGTGAAATTGACGGGTGTTTGTTTTTTTTCTAAATCTAAGATTATTTTATTTATTAGATGAAATGATTGTGGTCCAATTACAGCATCAATATATTTTTCTTTTTTTAATAGAATGTCGCCTTCTGCTTGTGCAACACAACCAGTTACTAATACGATAGGTTTTGTTTTTTTCCTAAATTGTTTTTTTAACCTTCCTATATCGTGATAAACTTTATCTGTAGCTTTTTCCCTGATATGACAAGTATTCAAAACATAACAATTAGCTTCAGCTAAATTTTCTGTTTTAAAATAATCTATTTTTTTTGTTAAATCATAAATACGACTGCTATCGTATTCATTCATCTGACATCCAAAAGTTTTAATGAATATTTTTTTATTCAAATTATTTTTTTATTTTTGAACCGTAAAGTTCAAGTTTGTGATCTACAAGATTGTAGCCTAATTTTTTTGCAATTTTTTCTTGAAGTTCCTCAATATCTTTATCAACGAACTCAATAATTTCTCCGCTATTTATATCTATAAGATGATTATGGTCATCATTAATTTCATATCTAGCTTTACCGGCTTTAAAATCATGCTTAACCAAGATTCCAGCTTCTTCAAAAAGTTTAACTGTTCTATAAACCGTAGCTATACTTATTTTATTATCTATAGATGTTACTCTTTTGTGTAACTCGTCTACATCAGGATGGTCTTTTGAGCCATAAACTTCCTTGGACTCTGAGATTACTTTAGCAATAGTTTTCCTTTGATCAGTAAGCCTAACACCTTTTTTTAAACATTTTTCTTCTATTGCATTCATGTAAAACAATTTAACTTAAATATATTGGTTTAATCAATTTATTTTGTATCAAACCTTTGCCTATCAAAAATTCAATATTTGCAAGGTCAAATCGCTTTAGATCAGAGTTTCTGAATGCGTATAAATTTATATTTTTCGATATTTTTATTCCTTTTGCAACTGATAGAGACGTTCGAATCGTAGAAAAACTTCCTGGACCAATATTAACAATTATAGAAAATCCATTATCTATATTTACTTTGTATTTTTTTACAAGATTTAATATGTTTGATACCAGTTGATCATTTTGATTAATTTTATAATCTAGCTCATGAATGTAAAAGTTTTGATTTATACGCAAACCAATCTTATCGTCTTTGCCAATGCAATTTAAAATTATAAAATCTTTTATCATAAGCTTATCTATAACTTTTTTAACTTTTCAAAGCTATTTATATTCAAACGCATCAGCTCAAAATATAGAAGACTACGGCGTAATTTCTTTGATGTATCACAGATTCGAAGAAAATAAATATCCATCTACAAATATTAGAATGAGTGATTTTTTAGAACATATTAAAATTATAGAAGAAAATAATATCAATTTTATTAATC
>Ga0255759_10002194_pt1 | contig 17503 bp, 12 predicted proteins | sample 101ome_20_FD_179959 | JGI IMG/M metagenome (GOLD analysis project Ga0255759, IMG submission 179959) | Coastal salt marsh microbial communities from the Groves Creek Marsh, Skidaway Island, Georgia - 101404AT metaG (version 2) | ecosystem: Environmental > Aquatic > Marine > Intertidal zone >...
TTAAATGTCAGAATGGGAAAGACCAACACAACCTCCTTCTCCGATGTTTTTCGGAGAAAAAGAAAAGAACCTCGTTAAACAAGTCAACGATGAGATCATCGAAAGAGTTGTTGGACAACAGATTTTATATTTTCCAATTGATATAGAGACGACAAACTTCCATCCTCTTTACGGCGAGGCCATAGAAAAAAACTTTTTGCATCCAATTCGAGTGTATGCTCTCGTTGAATACATGGGGGTGGAAACTTCTTTTATGGAAGGCGTAGGTATCGATAAGACAACTGGTTTGAAAGTCAATTTTCACAAACGAAGACTCACAGAAGATCAAAATCTATTCGTTAGAGAAGGTGATTTCGTCAGATATGGAAGTATTTACTATGAGATAGTAAAAATTAATGAACCAAAACAGTTGTTCGGCCAAATTGAATCAAGATTTGAAGTAACAGCCGAGTGCATTAGAGCAAGAGACGGAGTTTTTAATGGCAACTAAAGAATATCCATTAGAACCATCAACGATTGAAACAATCGACATGGCAATCTACAATCTTATTAATGACGGGTTTGATCTACACACAAGAACAAACGCAGGCTTTAAGAAAGTTCCAGTTTTGTGGATGTCTCCAGAACGTGCAGTTAACTCAAAAGACAAAGATATCAGAGATTCGGTCGGAAAATTAAAACTTCCTTTAATTACCGTTGATAGAACTGGGTTTAATAAGGATGTAGCATTTAAGGGCGGATGGCAAGCACATGTTTTTCCAGATACAAACGGACCAAGAGGATATAAGAAGCATCAACGACTTATTTCCAGAAAGATTGCTCAAGCTCCGACAAGAAAGTTTGCTTCATCACAAAGTGGTCAATTTAATGGACAACAAAATTATCCTCGAGATAACAACAAAATTGTTTACGAAGAAACTTATGCACCCATCCCTGTGTGGGTGACAGTTAACTACTCAATTAATTTAAGAACAGAGTATCAACAGCAAATGAATGATCTTATGACACCATTTGCGACGAAAACAGGACTAATCAACGCAATTTTTGCAGAATATAATGGACATAGATACGAAACTTTTATTCAAGGCGATTTAAATATGTCCAACAACACAGCTAATCTTGCAGAAGATGAAAGGATGTTTCAAACAAAAGTTGACTTGAAAGTCCTCGGATATCTTCTTGGAGATGGCGCAAATGAGGAAGCCCCAAAAGTAATAGTAAGAGAAACAATCACCGAAGTGAAACTTATTAGAGAAAGAACAATTGTTGGAGATTCAAAACCTTGGGAATCAGACGATGATTCTTTTAGAGACTTTTAATGATTTTGGAAAATAGGGCTACTATTTATTAGGAAAATGATTTTATTAAGGAGATAAATCGATGGCTAAAAAATTTGATTTTCTTTCACCCGGAATTGAAATCCGCGAGATTGACCAAAGCTTCATACCACAAGAAGCAGAAGCAGCAGGACCAATTATTATTGGTAGAACCAGAAAGGGTCCCGCAAACAAACCTGTCAGAATTAGAAATCTAGATGACTATGTTTCAATATTTGGCCTTCCAGTTCCTGGTGGCGCTGGTGTATCTGGTGATGTCTGGAGAGAGGGAAATACCGTAGGTCCTACATACGCTTCTTATGCTGCGCAAGCATGGTTGGCTTCCGAAAACTCTCCGATTACAGTTGTAAGAATTGCTGGTGATCAGCACTCAAGTGCAGACACAGATGCTGGAAAGGCAGGATGGAAACTTGATGGGTCCCAACCATCTGCAGACGTTGCAACAAACTCAACTGCATATGGACTATTTTTAATTGCATCTTCTTCAACAAACCAAGATCAGACTGGATCATTGGCTGCGATCTTTTATGCCAACGCTGGTGCTCTGGCGCTTTCTGGTACTGCAGCGGACGGAATTCAGGGAGATGGTAGTTATGCCGGAGCTCTTGTTTCAAGTACGGCTGATAGTTATGGATTTAAATTATCGATCTACAATGCTGCGGATGAAAGATTGGAGACTCTTCCTTTTGATTTTAACAGAAACTCTTCTCAATACATTCGAAACGTATTCAATACAAATCCACAATTAGTAAACACAGAAACAAATGAGACATTAGCAAATGGTGGTCAACTAAAGACTTATTGGTTAGGTGAAACCTTTAATCGTGAAGTAGAGAATTTAGCGTCATCATCCGTGGGCGATGTCTATGGTGTTTTGTTGCCTCTACATTCAGGCTCAACCAATTGGTCTGCTCATAAGGAAGCAGCAGCCGAAGCAGAAACAGGTTGGATTATTTCTCAAAAAGAAAAAGGACAAAAAGACTTGTTTAAATTTAAGTCTTTACATGTTGGAGAAGACGTACAAAAAGATTATATAATTGCTATCGAAGAAATTAGAGAACCAGTAAATCCGCTAGTTAACAAGTTTGGCTCTTTCACAGTAGCTGTTAAGAACTTGTCTGGTCAAACAATTGAAAGATTCTCAGGTTGTGATTTGAATGTTAATTCTCCAAACTATCTTGGTAAAAAAATCGGTGATCAATACATGGAATGGAGTGATGCCGACAAGAGATATAGAACCTATGGAGAGTTCCAAAATCAATCAGACTACATTTACGTAGAAATTAAAGACTTTATTCACTATGGTGGTGCAGGTCAAGGATTATTGCCAGCTGGTTTTAAAGGACCAGTTAGACCTAAAGGATTCTGTATCCATTCAGGATCTACAGAGGCAAACGCTTTCGGAACTCCTGATAGCTCTTTTGCTGGTGCTTTTGTTGCCGGCTCAGGTTCAACTGCAAAATCTGTAGATAATTCAGAATTTGTTACAACATTAACTGACTTTACCGGCTCTTTCAGATTCCCATCGATTCCTTTGAGACAAAACGGAGTTGAAGGTGGTGCGCCAAATCCTTATAGAGCATACTACGGAATTCGTCCAAAGATCTCAACTACTTCTAATACAAACGATTCTGACTATTGTGATTACTTGAGAAGATTACCTGCTGGGTTAAGTTCTTTTGTTGCTGGAAGCGATACTGAACTTTCATTCACATTTACTTTGGATGATTTAGTAATTGTAACCGGTTCTTCAACTGTTACTTATACTGCTGGTTCTCACAATGGAGATGGAACCGGTACTGCTTATACAGATGTTTCAGGAACATTTGGCGACCTTCTTGAATTAGGTGTACGTCAGTTTATGATGCCGTTGTTTGGTGGTTTTGAAGGGTTTGACATTACAGAAAAAGAGCCTTTGAGAAATGGTCTTATTAGCGATACAAGAAATGATATCGGAGATCACATCCATTACACTCTTAATAAGGCAATCGATTCCGTATTGGATCCAGAAGTTGTCCCAGCAAACATGATTTTGATGCCGGGTATTCGCAAGCCAGTTATCACTAATCGTTTGATCGATGCTGCTGAGACTAGAAAAGATGTGTTGGCAATTATAGATCTTGAAGATGATTATCTTCCAACTGCTGAAAGAACTACATCAAATACCGCCGCTGGATCTTTGGGTTCTGTAACCTCAGCGATCTCCAGCGTTAAGCAAAGAAACTTTGATTCTTCCTATGGTTGTGCTTTCTATCCATGGGTTCAAATATCTGATAACTTGAACGGATCAAATCTTGTATGGGTACCTCCTTCTGTGGCGGCCCTAGGAGCTTTTGGAAGGTCTGAGGCGCAATCGGAGCTATGGTTTGCCCCTGCTGGATTTAACCGCGGCGGATTGGGCTCTCTTGGCGGTGCTAGAGGCCCTAAAGTAACTCAAGCAAGACAAAGACTTGATTCAAAAGAAAGAGACTCTTTGTATGAAGTGAACGTTAACCCAATTGCAACTTTCCCTGCGGAAGGCGTTGTAATCTTTGGACAAAAAACTCTTCAAGCGGATCAGTCTGCTTTGGATAGAATCAATGTTCGTCGTCTAGTTCTCTACTTAAAAGCGGAAGTTGCGAGAATTTCAAGAAACTTGTTATTCGACCAGAACCTTCAATCAACTTGGAATCGTTTTAAAGGACAAGTTGACCCAATTATGTCATCAGTCAAGTCAAGATTTGGGTTAGGTGATTATAGAATAATTCTTGATGACACAACAACTACGGCTGATTTGGTTGATAGAAATATCATGTATGCAAAGATTTATATCAAACCTGCGAGAGCTATCGAATACATCGTTGTTGACTTTGTTATCACAAATACTGGTGCTGATTTCGTATAATAAACTAATTAATAGAAAATAGGAGACTACAAACATGACATTTTGGGGCGATAGCTTGGATGCTACAAATAAAGATCCAAAAAGAAAATTTAGATTCAAAGTTGAAATTGGATCTTTAGGCGGCGGAGTTGTATGGTATGCAAAAGGAGTTGGAAAGCCAGAGATGACGATTTCTGCAGATGCTAGCCATAAATTTATGGGCCACACTTTTAAATTTCCAGGATCAGTTACTTGGAACGACATTGAAATGACTTTGGTTGATCCGATTGGAGAAAACGCCTCTACGAAGCTTCTAGAAATCGTAGAGAGATCTGGCTATGTCTACCCTAAGCCAAATTATGAAAATGGTGGAACGAGAGAGCTAGAAACAATCTCCAAAGGGAAGGCAACGGAAGCTCTTGGGTCTGTTGTAATTTATCAATTAGACTCGGATGGCAATGCCGTTGAGGCATGGAAGCTTCATAATCCATTCGTTAACAAAGTTGGATTTGGAGATTTGTCTTATGAATCTGAAGACTTGAGTGAAATTACTCTTGGTTTTACTTATGATTGGGCAACATATAGTGACAATGGATCCTTCAATGGTGACAGCGTATTTGAACGTAGTCTAACTTAACTAAGAGGTTATGAATGACTTGGTGGGGAAATGCTCTAAATAAAGGATCAAAAGATCCTAAAAGAAAAAATAGATTCCTGATTCAGATGGGTAATACCGCTGGGTCAGGATACATTCTTGATGCCAAATCTGTCTCTAAACCAAAACTCAATATTGAACCGAAAGAATACAGGATGATTAACCACTATTATTCTTATCCCGGATTGGTAAAATGGGATCCAATAACAATTACATTTGTTGATAATGGAAACTTTTCCCAAGAATATAAAGACAGAAATGGCGGAACAATCGTAAGCACAAATCATGCAAATACCAGCGATGCATTATGGGAAATGCTATTGGCATCAGGGTACTCTACACCAAATGGAAGATCTGGAATTTCTCAGAGGGCCAAATCTATTTCAAGTCCAGAGAAGGCTTCTACGATTGATAATTCTTTCGGGTCAGCTCTTAGAATTTTTCAACTAGATTCAAATGGAAAAAAGGTAGAAAGTTGGGAGCTTCACAATCCAATAATAACAAAGATTTCGTGGGGTGATTTAAACTATAGCGAAGATTCTTTGACGGAATATTCTATAGATGTAAAATATGATTGGGCTACTCTTTATGATGCTGATAAAGATTCTAATAATGATAGAGGCACCACTATAGAATCAGATGGAAAAACTAATTAAACTCGGAGTTTAAATGAGAAGAAATAATGAAGACCGATTGATGGGCGGTCATAAACCAACACCATCGGAAGATGCACCACAAATGCCAAACCCAATGGACTTTGTGACACCAACTCAATTTGTTGATTTGCCATCAAAAGGGAGATACCCAGAAGGACACCCTCTTCAGGGCAAGGAATCAATTGAAATTCGATACATGACAGCGAAAGACGAAGATATTTTAACAAACAGGTCTTTGTTGAAAAAAGGTCTTGCAATTGACAGATTGATTCAAAACCTGATTGTCGACAAAAGCATTAATTCTAAAAGTCTATATGTCGGAGATAGAAACGCTATAATTGTTTTTGCAAGAGCATCAGCTTATGGCGCAGATTATAAAGCCAAAGTTCAATGTCCAGCATGTGGAGAGCAATCAAAGTTTCAGTTTGATCTTGCAAATTATGAAATGTTTGACGGCAACGACATTGAAGACACAAACATTAAGTATATGGGAGATGGCACATTTACAACGACTCTTCCACTATCAACAATTGCGGCTCGCATTCGCCCCCTGGTGGGCCAAGACGAGCTTGAGCTAGTCTCAAATGGCAATGCAAAAGACGTAACTAGCGACATCATTACAAAGCAAATGAAACACTTTGTGGTCGACTTTAATGGCTATGAAGATCAAAAAACTGTTAATTATGTTTGTGAAAACATGGTTGCCATTGATTCGAAGTATCTACGAGATTGCTTTAGGCTTATATCGCCTGACATAATAATGAATCAAGATTTTGTCTGTAAACACTGCGAACACAAGGAGGTCATGAGCGTTCCATTCGGAACGGACTTTTTTTGGCCTGAGTCATGAATACATGGAGGAGGTGTATGAGGCTTTCTTTGTTTTAAAACATTACGGCGGGTGGTCCCTGTTTGAGTTATATAATCTCCCAATTGGACTTCGTGAGTGGTGGTTAAAAAGAACCATTGATGAATACAAGAAAGAAGCTGAAGCAATGAAGAAACGCTAACAAGATGCTCGGGAACTCCCGAGCATTTTTTTTATAAACTATTTAGGTTAATACGAGAGGGTTAACAAATGACAGATCCAACACAAGGCTCCGGAAGAGCATCAGCAGAAGACGTAAAAAACCAATCAGAGTTTTATGAACTTCTCGTACGATCGACAGAGAAAGAAAAGCAGCTTTTAGAAATTGAAAGAAAAAGAGCAGAGGCACTTGGACTTCAAAGCGAACTTTATGAAGCAGAGTTAAATTTTCAGAATAAAATCTTGTTGAACCTACAAAACAACCAAGATGCTTTGGACAAACAAATCGTAACGCAGCAGATGCTAGACGAAGCAAATCAAAAAGCAATCATAATCCAAGAAGATTTAACCAGAGCTATACAAGAATACGGCGAGGCTTCACTGAAAAACGACGAAGAATCCATAAAAAATAGAGAATTGCTTGGAGATTACATAAAAGATCTCACCGCGCAACAAGCAGAATTTAATAGAATAATCGAATCTGGTGTTAAAAGTTTTGAAGACATTCTTGGTGAAATGGGAATGTCCAAGAGCACGATGGATCTGATAATTGAAGATGGAAAAACACTTGCACAATTATTTGAAGAAAACAAAGACAACGAACAAAAAAGAAAAGATCTGTTGGAAAAAGCAAGGGGTATTAATGAAAATGTTTTAGAAGTTAATAGAAAAGTAAATGGAGTAACCTCAAAAATAGCACAACACGTAGGCCTATCAGCAAAATCATCTGATACGTTTTTGGGATCCCAGCTTGACATCCTAACATCTTCTGCTGCAATTGGGGAGAATATGAAACTGTCCGAACTAATTCAAAAAAACTTGTTTGGACAATCGTTAAGTCTTAAAAACGTTTTCATCAATATTCTAGAAACAACAGCAAAGATGGCTCTTGAAATCAGCAATGCTTCTCGAGAACTTGGAGCCGCCACTGGTTTTGGGGACCAATTTAATAATGAATTGGCCGTTATGGCTCAAAGAGGAAACATGGCAGGGATCAGTTTCCGAGAATCCGGAGAAGCTTTGAAATCTCTAACCGGCAATTTATCTTCTTTCAACCCTAAAGCCGAAAAAACTAATATTAATTTAGGTATGACCGTAGCTAGATTGCAAAAGCTAGGAGTCTCAACTGCTAGTTCTGTAAAAATGATTGATCACCTTCAAAGAGCGATGGGGATGGGCGCCGAAGCAGCTGCAAACATGACTGCTGAAATTGCAAGAATGGGAAAAAACATCGGCATTACCGGAACAAAAATGATAGAACAATTTAATTCTGCTGCTGGTCGTTTGGCAATCTATGGCCAGAGAGGAACCCAAGTCTTCAAAGAATTAGCTGCTGCTTCAAAAGCTGCAGGTATTGAAATGACAACCTTGCTGGGAATTACAAAAAAGTTTGACACTTTTGAAGGAGCAGCACAACAGGCATCACAATTAAACGCGGTATTGGGAACGCAACTTTCAACCTTGGAGCTTCTTCAGGCATCAGACTCTGAAAGGATCATGATGATAAAACAACAAGTTCAAATGTCAGTTGGAAACTTTGAAAACTTAGACAAGTTTACCAAAATGTATGTTGCACAAGCAATGGGAGTGAGCGACGTCGCTGAGGCTCAAAGATTATTAAATATGTCAACAGCAGAATATCAGAAATACGTCGCGGGACAACAAAAATCTGCAGACATCCAAAAAGAATTGGCAGAAGCAACTGAAGAGTTGGTTCCAATGATGCAACAACTAAAACTAGCTGGTACTCAAATTCTCATGATTTTTAAGCCAATCATTACTGTATTCAGCGGGATTATCAATTTGATTTCTTGGCTTATAACAGGTATAGCTTCTTTTTTCCCCAAAGTTGATGCAGGTGGGAAAATAATCGAGTATTTAATTGGTGTCGTTACGTTGGTCTCGATTGCTTTCTACGCGTTTGGTGCGTCAATGCTTGCTGCTCTTGGACCAATTGGGCTAATTATTGCAGGATTAACGTTACTATTTGGAGCGTTTCACTTAAAAGGATCTCCAGAACTTTGGGAATTACCAGAACACGCTGGAAAAGGCTATGAAAACATGGCAAACTCAATGGGTGTTGCTGCTCAAGCTGCCAATGCAACTAGTGCATCTATGAAAAAAGTTCATGATTCTTTTCACAAAGCTGGAGGAAAGTCATTCAGCATTGAAGCAATGGCAAAATTAGATACTGAGAAAATTGCCGCTGGTCTAACAAAAGTTAAGTCTGCTATGATGGAGCTTTCTACTCTAAAAATTGATGGATTTTTAGCAATGTCTACAGACGGAGCGAAGTCTTCAATTGTGATGGGTTCTCAAGGAGTCATTAAGAGTCTGAGCGAAGGTAGGCTGACAATTGATGTGAACATGCCTGAGATAGCTCTTCCTCCAATTAACGTTGTCGTAAAAGTAAATGATGCTAACTTAGCCGGTGTGATTGATGCAAGAGTTGAAAAGAGGAGCTATAATGTCTAAATTTCCAAGCTTCTATCCATCTAAAAACAGGCCAGATTATCACCTTAGCGATGTTTTCATAAACTCTACAAAGGGAGGAAACAGAGGAACAGGGTCTGACACTAGTGAAACAGAGTATGTCATTTACTTTGGTTCAGCTCCTCTGCAGAGAATAATCGCCGTTAAAGCTTTTCTAGATTCATTCAAACTTAATCTTCAAAAAGAAAAAGAGATAATTAAATTTGCCAATCAACATGTTCAAAAAATTAAAGAAAAAGAGGGTTCACTAAGCTATAGCATAACTTTAAACATGCCGGCCCACAGTGTCAATGAGGCAAGAAATAATTTAGCAAAAATCGAAGAGTTTCAAAAACTGATAGGAACTGGTTTAGACTGGTCAACAAATGAAATCGCTAGTCAACAGTCTGACGGGACAAATCAGGATTTAGAGGAAAACACAGGATTCTCACCCCTGTGTGAAACTAGACTACCTCTCTTCTGGGTTTATTTTAGAAATATTATAAACGGAGGAAGAAAAATAACAACGTCTAAAATCTCATCTTTTGAACAATTAGTGAAACATGGGTTCCCTTGCTATATTGACAAAGTAAATTACGAACCAGATATCGAAGCCGGTTTCTTTGAATTTGACAACTACCTTTTTCCTAAAAATATAAAACTATCACTAACTTTAAATTATGAAAATCAATCTATGTACAATGAAGACGTAGAATTATTGAAAAATAAGACCATAAATTCATATGATACACTTGGTATTAAAGACAAAGACGATACAGGCTTGTTTCCTTTTCATATCGACATGGAAATTAAAAAGATGAACGATATTAACAGCGACAAAGTTTACACTAAAAAAGATTCATACTTATTTATTTCAAAAAGAACAAGTATAGTTGGCATAGGTCAGGACGTAGAGATCATTGACGCCGTGAATGTTGGAGGCTCTGTGGGATCCTTTACTAGTAACAAAGGTGGACTTAAACTTACAGATGCTGCTAGCCCTAAATATGTTATTTTTGATCTATTTTTAGAATCTTTCTCTAGAGATATTTCTTATGAGTATTCCAAATCTCCTGCCGGTGCGGCTAGTATATATTCGAAAGTCGTCGGGGACTCAACAAAATTTAACAACATTAATTACAATATAAAAATCAATTGCGTGGCAGACAACTTGGAAAAGGCAAAAAAAGACCTAGGTAAACTACAATTGTTGACAAGGATGTTTTATAAAACAACTTGGAATGGCAAAGATCCTCTTAGTGTTCCGGAGGGAGAGAAAAAATCAGAATATCTTCAAAAACTCTTTGTTTACATCCCAAACATGATAGAGAAACCAAACACAGGAAAGAAAAAAACTTCATTATTGGACATGCAAGAATCTAGCATCCCTTTGTACTTGGAAGAACTCTCATATGACATAGATCTAAGCCATGGCTTTTTTCAAGAGGGAAATCATTTGTATGCTAAGGCATTTTCAATAACATTCAAGTTTTTATATCCAGATAGCGATTTAATATTAAATTACAGTGTCAAAAAAGGCTCTGATATTCAAAACGAAGATCAATATTACTTCAAGCAGAACCCTAATTCATCCATAGTCGCTAGTAGTAATGCAGCCAGACTTTTCCCAATGGATAAGAAAACTGTAAGAATAGGTAAGGCACCATAAAAAGGAGAGTATAATGCCAACATATCCGAATACAAACATAGCATTATTGCAGTCTGATGTATATTTCGAATATCTTCAAAAGCGTGGCTTAAACATTATAAGAATACAAAGGACCAAAACTTTTGAAAAGACAGTTGATCTAGAGCTCGAAGTAGATGCAGAGCATGTATGGTCCTATGGGGATAATTTAATTAAATTAGCACAAACATACTATGGAGCTAGAGATTACTGGTGGACAATCGGGTTTGTTAATAATAAACCTACAGATGCTCATTTTAAAATAGGAGATATCGTATTGATACCAAGAAATCCATCGCTTATAGTGGAGGCATTAAGATAAATGGCACAAGGAAATGAATATTTTGATTGGTCTTTAGATACGAACACCCAGCGGCGATTAACTGCGGATGAAAGGATTAAAAAACTAGTTAACGGAGAGTGGGCAAATTATCTCAGTAGCATGCCCGGACCGGTCGCAATGGGAAATTATACAAGTGTATGGAGTTTTATACATAATGAGATAAATAGCCAAAACCCACTCTCACCACAAAGTCACTTCGCGCATGACTTTATAACTGCCGATGAAAAAACGGCTCAAGATTTTTTTGACAAACATATTTTTCAATTAGCTAGAAAGGTATTCAGAATTTGGGGAATCGAAAATCTCAGTGATCCAAATTTAACACTTGAAAAAAATCTATATGATGCATGGGAAAGGCAATTAGATTCATCGGAAGGTTTCAAACAATTGAGACACTCCCCACATATTCACATTGATTTTTATGACATAGAAGCATATTACATAAACGGTGGTGGAGGGCGTGGGATGACGGATGTCGAGAACTTGAGCCTGGTCTTTGGTTGGAGCGAATTTGCCAATTCTAACGAAAATGTTGGAAGCCCACTTGCCAACATTGGCTTCCTAACTGTCTTAGATCAGCAACAAAAAGAAAGGGCGAAAGCAGCTTTGCTAAATGCTGTAAAAGGAAATCAAGCCAACGCTCCCGCCCCTACAGTAGAACAATTAAATGCCCTTAACCAATGTGCATTAATGTCTGATTTGTTGCACGAAGGCTGGTCCTATAGTGTATACCCATCAACTTGGACCAGCACCTCCGGTCAAGCCTTCGATGGTAGAATTTATCCAGTGACAACAGAAAACAGAATAGATCCTAATGAATTAATAAATCTTTGTACTGTACCAAATGATATAAAAACTTTCTTTAACGACAAAACAAAAAACTCAGATAATCTTTGGTGGTCACTTCATTGGGTCTATAGGGATTCGGAGGGCTTGAAAGACACTGAAATATATCTTAAATCTGATGACCCTAATAACGACTATGACCCAGTTAGAGATCTCGTAAATCAAGGCCTTCTTTCGCAAGCACAGCTTAAAAAATGGAACAAAGATAGAAAATTAAAAGGATATACTTTTAAAGAAATTCAAGTTGATTATGACGGAACCAATCCTTCAACAGCCAGGAGCGATGTTAAAGTGACAATGACAATTGAAATGGACCACATAAGCTCTCTAGACACAGTTTGTGCTTATGGCGATGTGATAGAATCAAGCAACATTAAGAATCCAATTCCCCATTTTCGGTATGGCGCCCCACCAAATTTGGAAAAAAAAGGCGGAGCAGCTCAAGTGCGACTTGTTGACCTTATAACCATACCTCAGGTAAAAACCGTTGATGTCACCACGCCAGGAGGACAAGGTTATCATAAAAACACTTTCACCCCAGAGACATCGAGAATAAGACTTAAAGTTTGGTATGACGAAGAAGCAGTCAGGAAAAACCAATCCGCAACCTACGCTACAGAAACAGCTTTAATTCTTGACTTGGCTTTGGTAGATCATGAAATTAAAAGACACGACGACGCTCAAAATAAGACAACACTAACAATAACATATAGAGGCTACTTTGAGGAGTCAATGAATGCTCCGTACAACGATGCTCTAGTTACCAGCACAATAATACAAAACAGGGCAGATAGAGAAAACGCTTTAAACGAAGCAGCAAAAAGAAAGTGTGGCGACAAATTATTAAGAGAAATGCAGAGATTAGTGGTTGAACAAAACAGAGTAGAAACTCAACAATATATAGACAGCGGAGGTATAATAGCAGCTTTAATGGACGCGAATAAGGTATATGTATACGATATTGATCAAAATTTGTTTAGTGCTGGGAAAATTGGAAATTATTTATTGACAGATTATCAATATGTTGATTTGAATTCGATTAAATCTTTGAGTGCTTACGTAGCCAGCAATCCTAATGCAGGCCTCCCAAATCTTCCTTCGTCAACAAATAGTAGGATGAGAGGTGTTCAGGTTCAAGGCATAAATGTACAAAGAACAGGCACCTTAAGCAATATTCTTTCAGGTGCAAAAGGTGAAGCATTTTATAAAGATATATCAAAGTCACCAATTAATATGTTTGTAATGCTTGGGGATTTAATAAATTTTGCTCTTGACTCTTTATATAAACCAGGGACAAATACACACTATTCACACACTAAAGATATGAACATGAGATTTATTGTTGGAACAATTAAAGTTCCACATCCAAAAGATCCAACAAAATCATTAACAATAAACCCTCTTCAAATACCAATCGATATACGTTTCTTCTCATCTTGGTATCATGATACAATTATAAAAAAAGGAATCACTAGTTATGCCATTGGACCTTTCATCAAAGATTTGCTGGAGAGACTAGTAAATGATGTTATATATGATTCATGTTTTTCCGCTTTGACTGTAGATGAAAATCCCCCACAAATAAGATCTTGCTATTTTTCTGATCATTCAGGAAAATGGTTTGACTGGTCCAACTCGAACAAAGCTGGAACACTTATGCAAATAAATGCAGCTGGGAATAACCTGATAGGTAATACGGATGCTTGGTTCGATCCGAAAGATCCCTACGCTACAGGACAGACGGAAAGAATATTAATGAAAAAAGACATCAATGCTCCGATTGCAGACTCCAGAAATTACTGTGTAATATATCAACAATTTCCTTCATACTTTAGGCAAATTAGAAACGGCTCAAGACCTTTAAGAAATCAACCAACAACAGTTGATATATATGATGGATACAATAATAAATATAACAATTTTTGTTCCTATACAACTTTTACAAAAGCAAATCCCAATTCCTACCTCAGAGAAGCTAGATATTTTAATAATAATTTTGGAGTTTTGGCTTTGATATCAAATGTTTATGACTTATCTTTTAAAATACAAACAAAAAAAATGAATACATGTTTTTATCCCGGAAATATTATAAATTTTATTGTAACAGATTTTGGCCCTTCGGCTTTTGTAGACCCAACATCTTTGGGGGAGTCAGATCCTCACACACCTAATACAAGAGCAAATATTTTAGGATATGGAGGTTACTATATAATAACAAAGGTTTCATACCACCTCGAGGATGTTCAGTCTGTAGGTTCAGCAATAATAACAATCACATGTAAATTTTTGGGGACTGATGCGAACTTAAGTCTGACAAACAATAATGTTGTTGATGATATATTCATAGATGAACCTCAAGAATGTGTTGACGCTTACAATGATCAATTAGATAGATTAAGAGTGATCGATCCAAAGATTGCCAGTGGATTTTCTGTCGGGGTGACGACAAGTGCTGCCACTGCTCCAATAAACACATTGCCGGTAATTTCAACTCCACCACAATCTCAAAGAATAACGACGGCGGCATCACAAAAAGCCAACCTAGGAACAGGAGATATGTTGTTGGCGGCTATGCAATTTATAAATAGAAAATCCAATCTTGCTGTTGGCACGACTAAATCGTATCAAGTTAATGATGTATTAATATCTGTTAAAATGGAAGGATATGTTAAAACAGGTGTAGCCTTTGCGAATCAATATGGCGCTACGGCAACTGCAATCCCGTCAACAGTGACAGATCAAGCACGACTGACAATAACAACATCAGATGGAAGATCGCAAACCACACATTTATCAGTTAACTAAGGAGACAATTTATAATGTCTAGAGATTTTAATTCAACAAATAATTTTCAATTCTTGGTTAATAGAATATTTTACAGACACAAGTGGGATACAGAAGCCTATTCAGAAAACAGCGGCCTAGGATCCAACGCCATTAAGGACGTCAATTTTTATGAAAGAATACACTATGGCCTAATTGATGATAAAAATAATTCAATTATTCCAAACGAGCAATTCCTTGTCAATACTGACAACGGAAGAGTGTTTGATTTTGTTGCTGACTCTTACTCTCTCATGAGACTAAATTTCAAAACAGCCTTACGAAAAGGTCTTGTCTCCAATGAAGGTTCTTTGTTTGGAAATCTTGACATGGTTTCATCATACACAAATCCTAAGTTAAAATATGGAAGATACCTTGAGGATATCTTCCAATTTTACAACGAAACACACATACCATTTGATCTTGGTATAACCAGTATAGCATCTTATGAAGACTATGTCAAGAACTTTTTTAAACTTTTTTTCGAAGAGGGCAAAAACATACCTCTAACCATGACAAGATGGAATACTTCAATATTTTCTTCTATTCTAGATACTGGTCTTGCTTTTTCTTATGCTGATATTGATTATGACGCAGACCAAATAAAGATTGATGATATCATAGATCATCCATGTTTTAAGTATGTTGAGAACATTTCTTTAAACATGGGTTTCAGCATTCTTCACCACAACCCAAATATAATACTTTATGATATGACCTCTCCAGCTGGAGATAGTATAAGACAATCATATAGTTTACATACTTTACCTTTATTATTCAACAATAGATTTATTAAAACATATACTATAGATAATTCATTACTATATAATAATATTAATTTATATTATAATAAATATGTTTTCAAAAACCCACAAATCAAAGTTGTTTCTGTGCAAAATTGCAAAACGATCTCAGAATACATAAGGCTGCAACCAGTGCAATTAACACATCGCCCTTATAATGACATGGAAGAGATTTGGTACTATATCTTAATCAGGAACAAGGAAGAAGGAGATCCATTTAATTCCCAAAAGCTCAAAAACATTTATAAAAAAGCAAAATATTTTCTAAAAAAAGTTGACAAACCTTCTGCTATGAGTTATATTAATAACATGTTCAAAGATCAGGTGTGGAACAAAAATTATGGTTTCCATGATGCTCTTGCTAAGATCAAAGGACAAACACAGACGGAAGCTCAACGACAACAGACTGGAGGAGGTCCGACATCGGGAGGTTCGTCTTACTAACGGAGGACAAATGCTATTCCAATTAATGGACAACAAGACCGATTGTGCTGGGACTTATCTCAGCGGTCAATTCGTTTGGGACAGAATCCCAGACGGAATCACAAAAACTTGGTCGTATTCCGACCACCTATACGGCAGAGACATTCAGTACGCTAATTTAATGGTGTCTGGTAAGCCGATTGATGAGGTTTGCCCTGAACACCTAAGAGAACGCTGGGATTCAATCAAAGGTCTTCTAAAGAGCCATTTTAAGGCTTTTACGGCTGCCAAAATAAACCTCGATGATGTTTGTTTCTATGATGTTGTGCCACAAAAGCACTTGCAACACTACTTTGAGACAAAAAACGAAATAACCGAGTGGGTATTCAATAATGTCGAGAAGCCAAAAAACTATTCTTTCTTGCAAAGAATCCAAGCAGCAACTCGAGAACTTAAGCAGCATCCCGTAAAACTAAACTCATTTGCTTTATATTGCATAGCGGCAGAAGACTTAAAAGCAAAACATCTTTATGATCAATTCGGAGACTCAACTCCTTATGTTGATTATGACATCTTCGGAACAGTTACTGGGCGTTTAACAACAAAAAAGAACTCGTTTCCAATTTTAAATCTCAAGAAAGAATTAAAGGTTCACGTACATCCAACAAACGATGTATTTCTTGAGCTTGACTTTAACGCTGCTGAAGTCAGAACTATGCTTGCGCTGCAAGGCCACAAACAACCTGAGGAGGACATTCATGAGTGGAACATTCAAAACGTATTTAAAAAAGATCTTAGCCGAGAAGAAGCTAAAACAAAGCTATTCGCATGGTTATACAACCCAGACTCAAAAACTATCCAATCGGATTTCTACAATAGAGAAAGTCTTGGAGAAACATTTTACCACGATGGAAAAGTTGAAACGCCATTCGGACGATCAATTGCTGCTCCCGTTCGCAAAGCCCTCAACTATCTATTGCAATCAAGTTCCTCGGATAACACCCTTGACCGGTTTTGCAGAATTTCTAACTTCCTTAGGGCAACGAGATCCCATGTTGCTTTTGTTGTTCATGACAGCGTTGTCATCGACTTGCATCGAGAAGACAGACTGTTGATCCCACAACTCGTTGAGATGTTCGGAGATACAAAATTAGGACGATTCAAGGTAAACTGTTCGCTTGGAAAAAATTTAGGAGATATGAAGGAGTTCACATGGTAAATTTATTATTTTTATTATCAACAGCCTGGGCGTCAGATGTTTATGAAGTTTGTGTGCATAAAAAACAAATTTGGAATGAAAGAAATCAAGAGTTTGTAAATGATTATGTTTCAACTTTTTATTCTCGAGAGCCAATTCAATTAATTATTCATGATAATTTATTTGAAATAAACAGAGACAAAAGACAAATTGTAGAAAAGTTTACAAAAGAGGGTATGGATTGCTATAGAGAGCATGATAACTCTTTTATTTGTTTAGACCAAGTCAACAATAGATTTTTATGGGAATTTTATAAAAGAAGCGGTGAAGTAACAAGAGATGTTTTAAAAATTTGCTCTAAAAATGGTGA
>Ga0255759_10002195_pt1 | contig 17497 bp, 19 predicted proteins | sample 101ome_20_FD_179959 | JGI IMG/M metagenome (GOLD analysis project Ga0255759, IMG submission 179959) | Coastal salt marsh microbial communities from the Groves Creek Marsh, Skidaway Island, Georgia - 101404AT metaG (version 2) | ecosystem: Environmental > Aquatic > Marine > Intertidal zone >...
GTAACTAATTTTTCCACTAATAGCTCAGTTTCTGGTCTTGGTATTAATGTATCTTTATTTACAAAAAATTTTTTACTCCAGAATTCTTTTTCTCCTAGCAAATAAGCAATCGGTTCTTTATTGGATCTTCTAATTAAATATTTATTAAAATTTGTAAGGTCTCTTTTATTAATATTTTGATCTAAATTTATCAACAATTCCTCTCTAGATTTATTTAAACTTTTTGAAAGAAGTAATTCTGTATCAAGAACATGAGATGAAATATTTTTTTCTTTAAGCAACTTTGATCCTGTTTTTATTACTTCTAAAACTTTCATGAATTTAGATTTTCAAGTTTTAAGTTTTGATCTTTTAATCGTAGTTCTTGGTTCATTTCTTCATGTATGTCCCCACTTAAAAATTCATCTAATTTATGTAAAGTTAAATTAATTCTATGATCAGTAACTCGTCCCTGTGGAAAATTGTAAGTTCTTATTCTCTCTGATCTATCTCCTGATCCAATTTGACTTCTTCTATTACTTGATCTTTCCTGATCTTTTTTTCTTTTCTCTGCCTCGTAAACTCTTGATCTTAAAATCTTTAAGGCTTTAGCTTTATTTTTATGTTGAGATTTTTCATCTTGTTGACTCACAACTACTCCACTTGGAATATGCGTTATTCTAACAGCGCTATCTGTTGTATTAACTGATTGCCCACCCGGTCCCCCTGCTCTAAAAACATCAATTCTTAAATCAGATTCTTTAATTTCAATGTCAACTTCTTCAGCTTCTGGTAACACTGCAACAGTAGCTGCTGACGTATGTACTCTTCCCTGAGTTTCCGTTTCTGGTATTCTTTGAACTCTATGAACGCCAGACTCATATTTTAGGTATGAATAAATGTCATTTCCATTAACTGAAAAAATAACTTCTTTAAAACCACCTGCTTCACTTTTTGAAATATTAATAATTTCCAAATTCCATTTTTTTTTAGAACAAACTTTTTCATACATTTTAAATAAGTCTGCACAAAAAAGTGAGGCTTCCAATCCTCCGGTTCCGGCTCTAATTTCTACAATTGCGTTTTTATCGTCGTCCTCGTCTTTTGGCAGTAAAAAAATTTTTAGATCATTCTCCCACTTTTGTTTGCTTTTAAGTAGTTCGCTAAGATCTTTCTCGGCTAATTCGATCATTTCAGGATCATTAGATTTATCATGAGCTATATTTTCTAAATCTTTTTTTTCATCCTCAAACTTAACAAATGATTTAGCAGTATCAATGATACTACCGAGATTAGAATATTCTTTTGATTTCTTTGCAAATAACTTTGGATCAATATTCCCAGCGGAAAGTTCTTTTTCCAAACTAATATGTTTATTAATAATGTCTTTTACTTTGTCTTTAGGAACCATAATTAGATTAATCTTTAGCTTTCTCTTCTACCATTTTTACAATTTTTTCAATTATTTCAGAACTTGGAACCTTTGTATGAGGTACACCTGAAAGGTATAAAAGATTACTATCATGACCACCACCGGTAAGGCCTATTTCAGTTTGCGCAGCTTCACCCGGTCCGTTAACAACACAGCCAATTATTGACAAACTAATGGGTTTTTTAATGTGTGATAATTTTTCTTCCAGTATTTTTACGGTTTCAATTACTGGAAAAGCCTGTCTAGCGCATGATGGACATGAAATGATATTAACGCCTCTTGATCGAATCCCTAAAGATTTAAGAATTTCAAAACCAGCTTTAACTTCATCAACAGGATCTGATGATAAAGAAACTCTTATAGTGTCTCCAATTCCGTTCATTAATAATTGTCCAATTCCAATTGAAGATTTTATGCTTCCTGTAAACAAACCTCCTGCTTCAGTAACTCCTAAATGCAAAGGATAATTACAGATTTGTGATAGTTTTTGATATGCTTTAACAGTTAAAAAAATATCAGAAGATTTAACGCTTATTTTAAAATTAAAAAAATTATTATCTTCCAAAAGTTTTATATTGTGTTGAGCGCTTTCAACTAGTGCTTCCGGACATGGTTCTTTATATTTTTCTAATAAATTTTTTTCTAGTGAGCCTGCGTTAACCCCTATTCTTATAGAGCAATTATTAGCTTTAGCAGCTTTAATTACCTCTAAAATTCTTTGTTTATCTCCTATGTTGCCGGGATTAATTCTCAAACAACTTGCTCCCATTTCAGCTGCTTCTATTGCTCTTTTATAGTGAAAATGAATATCAGCGACTATTGGTACTGTAACTTCTTTGATAATTCCTCTTAAAGCCTTAGTGGATTCTTCATCTGGACAAGAGACCCTAACAATATCTGCGCCTGCATCCTCTAATGAGTGAATTTGATTAATAGTTCCTTTAATATCTGTTGTAAGTGTATTTGTCATCGATTGAACACTAATTGGTGAATTGCCACCAACTTTAACGTTGCCAACTTTAATTTCTTTTGTAATTTTTCTATTAATTATTCTGTGAGGTCTAACTTCCATTAATCAAGATCAAAAATTGTATGTAATTTTTTTACTGCTTTTAAAGTATTATCTTCATCTATAATAACTGATAATTTAATTTCAGAGGTAGAGATGGCTAAAATATTTATTCTCTCGTCTGAAAGACCTCTAAACATTTTATAGGTAACTCCGGGAGTAGAAACCATTCCTGCTCCTACAATAGAAACCTTAGCAACTTTATCATTGTGAATAATGTCTTTATATTTTATCTCACTTTTTTCTTTTAAAATCTCTTTAGTTTTAGCTACGTCATCCCTTTTTACAGTAAATGTAACATCTGTAGTTTTTTGATCTGATGAAATATTTTGTATTACCATATCAACATTGATCTGTGCTTTACTAAGAGGTTCAAAAATATTAGCAGCAACTCCTGGTCTGTCCTCTACACCAATGAGAGTAATTTTTGCATCATCTTTTGAATAAGCTACGCCTGTAACACTTTTTGTGTAGTCAATATTTTCTTGGTTAAAAATTTTTGTACCTTTTCTTTCAGTAAAAGTTGATTTAACTTCTAGAGGAATATCATACATCATTGCGGTTTGGACAGCAGATGATTGCATTACTTTTGCTCCTAAAGATGACAATTCTAACATTTCATCGTAAGAAATTTTGTCAATTTTTTTTGCTACTGGAATTTTATTTGGATCTGAGGAATAAACTCCATCTACATCAGTATATATTTCACAAGAGTCAGCATTTAATATCTTCGCTACAGCAACTGCTGTTGCATCAGAACCTCCTCTTCCTATAGTTGTAATATCTGCGCTTTCTGAAACACCTTGAAAGCCTGGAATAATTACAACTCCTTGTTCATTCAAAAAATTATTAATTTTTTCAACGTTCATATTAATTATTCGTGCGTTGGAGTGTTCTCCATTTGTTAAAATTGGTATTTGCCAATTCATCAATGATTTAGCTTTAATATTCAATTTTATTAAAGCGCCAGCTAGAAGTGCGCTTGTAACTTGTTCTCCTGAAGATAAAAGAACGTCAAGCTCTCTTTTGCTAAATTTATTAGAAATTTCATTTGAGAGTTTAATAAGTTCATTTGTTTTTCCTGCCATTGCAGAAACAACTGCAACCACATTATTTCCTGCTAAATGCTCTTTTTTAATGATACTGGCAACATGTTGAATTCTTTCAATAGATCCAACAGATGTTCCACCAAACTTTAATACTTTTTTAGTCATTTAAGAATGTAATATAATAAATTATAGATATTAATATAAATTTAAATAATTAAAAATGAGTACTACTATAAATAAAGAAGAAATACAAAAGTTTTCAAAATTATCTGAGGAATGGTGGGATGCTAACGGAAAATTTAAACCTCTCCATATGTTTAATCCTATTAGAATTGAGTACATAACGGAAAATATTAAAAAAAATTTTAAAATAAATAGCGATAAAATAAATTATTTAGAGGGTTTAAAAATTCTAGATATTGGATGCGGCGGCGGCTTAATAAGCGAACCTATAACAAGACTTGGAGCAAAGGTTACGGGGATTGATGCATCTGAAAAAAACATTAATGTTGCAAGAATACATGCTAAGGAAAGTGGTTTGGAAATAGACTATGTTAATACCTCACCAGAAAACTTAAAAAATTTTGAAACTTATGACGTGATTTTAAATTTAGAGGTTGTTGAACATGTTAATAATGTTGGTCTATATATAAAATCTTGCAGAAAATTATTAAAAAAAAATGGATTAATGTTTACTGCTACTTTAAATAGAACTTTGACTTCGTATGTTAAAGCTATTATTGGTGCTGAATATATTTTAAGATGGCTTCCTATTGGAACTCACGATTGGAATAAATTTTTAAAACCTGAACAATTAGAAAGCTACTTAACTAGTGAAAAACTTACTACACAAGATATGAGCGGACTAGAGTTTAATCCATTTACTAAAAAATGGAAAAAATCATCTGACTTATCTGTTAATTATATTATTTGTAGTTTAAAAAACTAATTATCTTTATTAATCCAAGGTATTGATAATAAATCTATTCCTTCTTCCGATAATTCTTTTCTTTCCTCAGAAGTTGTTGTGCCATAAATAGCTTTTTTATTTTTTTTATCATAATAAATTTCTCTTACTCTTTTACTAAAATCCTTTCCAACATAATCAAAGTTTTTTTCTATATATTTCCTTAATTTAATAAGTTTATTTTTCTGACTCTTTGCATCCTTTTCTATAATATCAAATTCATCTTTTTTACTTTTTGAATTTGATAATCTTGGAGCCATTATAGATTTATCTATTTTTCTTGATAAACAAAAAATACATTCCAATAATTTTCTTTTTTTCAATTTTTCAAATTCCTCTGAGCTAGAAAACCAACTTTCAAACTCATGATCATTATGACATTTTAAATTGTATTTAATCATTTAATTTCTATAATCAGCATTAATGTCTATATAATCATGTGTGAAATCACATGTGTAACATGTAAAACTATCATTACCAAGTTTAAGATTTACTTCAATAGTTATCGAACCCCATTGCATATATTCTTTTAATTTTTCTTCATCGTAGGTTTCAGCAACTTTTCCATTTTCTGCAACAACAAAGTTTCCAATTTTAATTTTTAATTTTTTTTGATCTACTAACTCTCCTGACTTACCAATGCCCATAGCAATTCTTCCCCAATTAGGATCTTCTCCAGCAATGGCGGTCTTGAATAAAGGAGAGTTGGCAATCGAAAAAGCAATATTTTTCGCACTCCCTAAAGATTTAGCATTAATTACGTTAACCGTTACAAATTTTTTTGCTCCTTCACCATCTACAACTATTTGCTTAGCTAGATTTAAACATAAATTTTTTAGAGCTATTTCAAACTTTTGAACTGCTTTATCATTTAAAGAAATATTAGGTCCAATTTTTACTGCTCTTGTGGAAAAAATAGTAACCATATCATTTGTTGATTGATCGCTATCTACTGTTATAGCATTAAAAGAGTTATTAACTGCTCTTTTTAATAATGTTTTTAGTAAATTAGAATTTATATCTGCGTTAGTAAAAATAAATGAGAGCATAGTTGCTAAATTTGGAGCAATCATACCGGAACCTTTTGCTATAGCAGATATTTTGATTAGTTCGTCTCCAATTATTATTTCTTCATAAGCTACTTTGGGCTTTGTGTCAGTTGTCATAATTGCCGAAGCCATTTTTATCCAATACATTTTATTATGATCTGTTCTTAATTTATCTACTAAATCAGGAAGTCTGTCTTTGATTTGATCAACTGGGAACTCTTCTCCTATCACTCCAGTAGAGGCAAAAATGAGATCTTTTATTTTAACTGTTTCACTTGTTCCTTTCTGACTTTTAGACTCCTTAATTGTTAATATCCTAGATAAATTTTTAGCTAGCGTATCAATGCTTTCTTTTCCTTGTTTGCCAGTAAAAGTGTTTGCATTTTTTGTGTTGACTAAAAGACCTTTGATTATTTTTTTGTGAGAATTATTATTCCAAGGTATAAATTCTGCTGTAATACTATTTGATGTAGTTAATGTTGCATAGTTAGCTCCCTTTGAAAAATAAAAAAGCGCTAAATCGTCTCTTCCATCTTTATACAAATCTGCTGATATAGAGGCCATTTCTAAACCTTCAATTTGTTTAAGGTTCTGAAACTCACCCATTTTTGATAGTTTTGTTTTTTCGCTTAAGAAATTTTTAATATTTATTGTCATTATTACTGTTTAATTTAAATTAATAATACATATATAGATGTAAAATGAATTTATTTACAAGAACTTTAAGTAAAATATTTAAAAGCTCTAATCAACAAGAATTAGATAAAATTCAAAATTTAATCCAATCTATTAATAGTAAAGAAAAAGAGTTAAAAACTTTGAGCGAAGCAGATTTTAAAGAAAGAACTTTAAAATTCAAAAAAAAAGCTCAAAATGGATTATTTAATCTTGATAATTTAATTCCAGAAAGTTTTGCTTTAGTTAGAGAGGCTGCTAAGAGAACATTGGGTGAGAGACACTATGATGTTCAACTTGCCGGAGGATTAATACTTCATCAAGGAAAAATAGCCGAAATGAAAACTGGTGAAGGTAAAACCCTTGTTTCAACTCTACCTGCTTATTTAAACTCACTAACAGGAAAGGGGGTACATATAGTAACAGTTAACGACTATCTTGCTAAAAGAGACGCAGAGTGGATGGGGAAAGTTTTCAGGTATCTAGGTGTAACAACTGGATGCATAACTAATGACATTGATGATATCCAAAGAAAAAATAATTATTCCAAAGATATTACTTACGCAACTAATAACGAGCTTGGGTTCGACTATTTAAGAGACAATATGAAATATGAACTTGATGATATGGTTCAAAGAGAACACAATTTTTGTATTGTTGATGAAGTAGACAGCATTCTTATTGATGAGTCTAGAACACCTTTAATTATTTCAGGAAAATTAGAAGATAAGGCTACATTATACTCTACATCAAATGATTTTATAAAATACCTTGAAAATAAAGATTATGAATTAGATGAAAAAAATAAGAATGCAATTCTAACAGATCCGGGAATTGACAAGATAGAAAAACTTGCAATTCAAAAAGGGATTCTTAAAAATAATAATTTCTATGACCCGGCTAATCTGGATTTAGTCCACCACATTAATCAAGCTCTAAAGGCTAATTTTCTTTTTAAGGAAGATACAGATTACATTGTAAGAAATGGTAAAGTTCAAATCATAGATGAGTTTACTGGAAGAGTGCTGGATGGACGAAGATTTTCAGATGGACTTCACCAGGCAATCGAGTCTAAAGAAAATGTTCAAATCCAGGAAGAAAATCAAACGTTAGCCTCAATCACTTACCAAAACTATTTTAGACTTTATAAAAAGTTAGCTGGTATGACTGGTACTGCAATGACAGAGTCTGAGGAATTTTTTGACATTTATAAATTAAATGTGGTTTCAATTCCTACAAATAAAGAAACACAAAGAAAAGATTTCAATGATCAAATTTATCGTACTGAAAAAGAAAAATATAATGCAATTTCAAATAAAATAATTGAATGTAATAGCAAAGGTCAACCGGTATTAGTTGGAACAACAAGTATTGAGAAATCAGAAAAAATTTCAAATTATTTAAACAGTAAAAAAATTAAACATAATGTTCTAAACGCAAAACACCACGAACAAGAGGCAAAAATAATTGCAGAAGCAGGAAAAATTGGAGCTGTAACAATAGCTACTAATATGGCAGGTAGAGGTACGGACATAAAACTTGGAGGCAACAAAGATTTTATTCTAGATGGAAAAAAAGAAAAAATTGAAGATATCAGAGTTAATGAAGAAAAAGTCAAAAAACTTGGAGGATTATTTATCTTAGGAACAGAACGTCATGAAAGTAGAAGAATTGACAATCAGTTGCGAGGAAGATCTGGAAGACAAGGAGACCCTGGTAGCACAATTTTTTTTATAAGTCTTCAAGATGAGTTAATGAGAATTTTTGGAGGAGATTCAATCGATGGAATGCTGAAAAAACTCGGTCTCAAAGAAAATGAATCTATAGACCATCCATGGATCAACAAAGCTATGGAAAGAGCTCAAAAAAAAGTTGAGAGCAGAAATTTTGATATAAGAAAAACATTAATTAAATTTGATGATGTAATGAATGATCAAAGACAAGTAATATTTTCTCAAAGATTAAAAATATTAAAAGAAAATAGTATCGAGATAATTTTAAATGATTTTTTTGATGAGATTTTAAAAAACTTAAATTCAGCTAGATTAAGCTTTCAAAAATCTGGGAATGAGAAAAATTACCTAAATGAAGTTAAAAATATAACCGGTAATTCAATTATTGATAATGATCTGATAAATTATGGCAAGTTAAAAGAAAATGAATTTAATAACAAAATCAAGGGTATCTACTCTGAAAAGAAAAATTCAAGAATTAATATTTTAGGCAAAGATCAAAGCGATATTTTAGAAAAAAAAATATTTTTGCAAATCATTGATTTTTCTTGGAGATCACATTTGCAATATCTCGAACAATTAAGACAAGTTATTGGGCTTAGACAATATGGTCAAAAAGATCCTTTATCTGAATTTAAAAAAGAAGCCTTTGTATTATTTGAAGGATTATTATCAAAAATAAAAAATGATTTAATTAAATTTCTCTTAAATTTAAATATTGTTGTTTCCTCTGAAGAAAAGACAAAAGAAAAAGAAGATCAAGGAAATAAGTCTGATAAAAAAGTTGGAAGAAATGAAAAATGCCCATGTGGTTCAGGCAAAAAATTCAAATACTGTCATGGAAACATTTAATTTTTTAAATTTTTTTAAAAGCATTTAAAGCTTTTAATCTTGCTTCCTCATGTTTAACAATCGGGAATGGGTAGTCTCTACCTAATTTAAATTTTTCATCCTTTAATTCCCAAGGTTTATGAATAAATTTTTTTGGTAAATTTTTTAATTCAGGTACCCATTTTTTTACATATTCACCTTCTTTATCAAATTTTTCACCCTGTAAAATTGGATTAAATATTCTGAAATATGGTGCAGCATCCGCACCACAGCCTGCAACCCACTGCCATCCTGCAACATTACTAGCTGGACTATAATCTAACAAACAGTTTTTGAAGTATTTTTCTCCATCTTTCCAGTTAATTAATAAATGTTTTACTAAAAATGAACCAACTATCATTCGAACTCTATTATGCATCCAACCAGTAGAATAAAGTTCTCTCATCCCTGCATCAACAATTGGATATCCAGTCAGTCCTTTTTTCCATGCATTTAAAAATTTAGAATTTTTTTCCCAAGGAAATTTATCAAATTTTTTGGAATAATTGCTTTTTAATATGTGGGGAAAGTTGTTTATTAATGAGTGATTAAATTCACGCCAACCTATTTCTGTTAGAAATTTTGTGATCCCAATTGTTTTTGTTTTTTTTTTTATATATTTATTCCATATTGTTTCAACATGGAGTTGACCAAATTTTATAAATGGAGACAATTTTGATGTCCCAACTATGTTGGGGAAATTACGGCCTTCAGAATAATTTTCTATTCTCTCTTTAATAAAATTTTTTAATTCTTTGAAAGCATGGCGTTCATCAGGGAACCAAATTTTTTCAAAAGTTTTAAACCAATTTTTTTTAGGTAATATTTTCTCTGCACTAATACAGTTTTTAAAATAATTTGCTCTATTTTTACATTTCTTAATTGCTTTCTCTTTTGGAGGTATTTTCTCAGAAAAAAATTCTTCTGCTTTTCTCCAAAAAGGCGTGAACACCTTGAACGGTGTTCCGTCTTCTTTTTTAACTTCATCGAGTTCGTTAAGAGTATTTCCTTTAAATCTTTTGTGATAAATATTTTTATTTTTTAAAATATTTAATAGATATTCATCAAATTTTAAATAATCTGGCTCATAGACCTTATTCCAATAAATTGAGAAGTTTTTTTTTTTAATCAGTGCATCAAAGAAAATTTTAAATGAATTGGCCTCAACTATTTCCAGGCTAATGTTTAGTTCATTTAGTTTTTTTTGAAAATTTAACAACGATCTACTTAGCCACCATTTTTGAGCTTCTTGTTTGTTGTATATATCTTTTTTAAAAAGATAAAAAACCACCACTTGATTATGTTTAGTGGTAGCCTCAATTAACCCATGATTTTTTATAAATCTAAAGTCATCTCTTAACCAAAATAATCCTATCTTTTTATCCATATTGAAATAATTATCAGATTAATTTTTGTTTTTCGATGTGTAAAACTTGTGGGTGGTGGCCTTGGTAAGAATCGCACTTACGACACATACCTTTTCAGGGTACTGCTCTACTACTGAGCTACAAGGCCTAAAATCTAAAAGTAATTCTACCTTTAGTTAAATCGTATGGTGTCATTTCAACCATTACATTGTCCCCGGCTAAAACTCTAATTCTATTTTTTCTTAATTTCCCAGCTGTATGAGCTAAGATTTCATGATTATTTTCTAGTTTAACTCTAAACATAGCATTGGGTAAAAGTTCTGTTACTTTTCCTTTAAATTCTAAAGTTTCTTGTTTTGCCAATTATTTAACCTTTTTTAATCTTATTTTTACAGAATTAGCATGACCATCTAAATTCTCATACTTTGCTAAATTTATAACCGATGCGCCTAATCTTTCAATACCTGTTTTTGTTATTTTTATAAGTGAATGCCTTTTTAGAAAATCGTTAACAGACAAACCTGAGGAAAATCGCGCTGAGCCAGAAGTAGGTAAAACATGGTTGGGTCCTGCTAAATAATCACCGATAGCCTCAGGTGAAAATTTTCCAATAAATATTGAGCCCGCATTCTTAATATTTTTAATCAATCTATTATTAAATGAAGTGCATAATTCTAAATGCTCCGGTGCTATTGTATTAACAATTTCCGAAATTTTAATTCTTTTATTAGTATAAATTGCTAACCCAAAGTTTTTTAAGCTTTGAGCAGCAATCTTTTTTTTAGGTAAATTTACTAGTTGTTGTTTTAAACTTTTATTTACTGAACTTATTAATTTTTTATTATCTGTTATTAAAATTGATTGAGCATAAATATCGTGTTCGGCTTGGGCAATTAAGTCTGCAGCTATAAGTTTTGGATCTGAATATTTGTCACCAACAATACTCACTTCTGAAGGTCCTGCCACCATATCAATGCCTACATCACCAAATACCTCTTTTTTAGCAAATGCTACAAAAGCATTTCCTGGGCCAACTATTTTATCTACCTTTTGGAAGTTTTTTGTACCATAGGTTAAAGCAGCGATCGAATGCGCTCCTCCGGTTTTATAAATTTTTTTTACTCCACATTTTTGAGCAGCATAAACTACACCTGGATTAATTTTTGAGTCTAAAGAAGGAGTAGTTAGATATATGTTTTTCACACCTGCAACAATAGCGGGAATACAGTTCATTAAAACGGTACTTGGATAACTTGCTGTGCCGCCAGGCACATACACTCCAACTTTATCTATTGATGAGTATTTATAAGAAAGTTCGTTTTTATATCTATCCTTAAACTTAAAATTTGAAACCTTTTGTTTTGAGTGAAATTTTTTAATTCTAGTATAGGCTAAATCTATAGCTTTTTTTATTTTTATATCTGTTTTTTTAGCAATTTGATTAATTTCTTTATTAGAAAAAAAAATTTTATTAGATTTTATTTTTATGTTTGAATATTTTTTTTCATAATTTAGTACAGCTTTATCTCCATTTCTTTTTACGTCTTGAATTATCTTATAAACCGAGGAGGCTATGTTTTTTTGAGAAGACTTTCGCTTATTTAAAAAAACCTCTAGCGCTTTCGAAGCTCCATTTTTGTTATAATTAAAAATTTTAAGCATTATATTACTTGGTGCTTTGGTTTGTTTTTAGTATCCCAGGCCTCTCCTTGGTCATCTAAAGTTACTTCAATGACTTCTGTGATAATCCTAATGATTGAGTCTCCTGCAAAAGTTATTTTCATTTCATAGTTATTATCAGGCATTTTAATAGTTTCAATAGCTAGAAAGTCCAAGAAATTATCTTTTTTTTTTTGATTTATATTTTTTGAGAATACTTTTAAGACATTATCAAATTTCAAAACTGTTCTTATTCGTTTATTTTTTCTAAAAACTCCTTTTTCTACGTCCTCCCACATAAAACGATTCAATTGCATAAGAAAAATCTTATTTTTTTTTAAATTAGCAATATCAGCAACACTCAAAATTGAGTCTTGTAGATGGGCTGATACAACTTTTATATCTTCTTCAGTTTTTGCAATTAATTTCAAATTTTTAACTACCATTAGACTCTTTTAATTTCAGCTTTACAACTTTTTAACTTTTTTTCTAAAAATTCATAACCTCGATCAAGATGATAAATTCTATTTATTATCGTTCTATTTTCAGCGACTAATCCTGCTAATACTAAACTTACTGAAGCTCTCAAATCAGTTGCCATTACTTCTGCTCCGGTTAGCCTTGTAGGGCCATTAATAATTGCAATTTTATTATTTGTTTCAATTTTTGCACCCATTCTATTTAATTCTGGAACATGCATGAATCTATTTTCAAATATATCTTCTTTTATTTTAGAAGTACCTTCTGCTTGAGTTAAAAGAACCATCAGCTGAGCTTGAAGATCAGTAGGAAAACCGGGATAGGGTTTTGTTGTAATACTTATCTTTTTCAAATTTTTATTATTATGAATGGTAATTGAAGATTTATTTCTTTTAATTTTGACACCTATCTTTTTAAGTGTATTTATTTCTGTTTTAATTACTTCAGGATTAATTTTATCAATAGTAATCTTCTTACCAACTAAGGCGCTTGCAATTAAATATGTTCCTGCTTCAATCCTATCGAACATAACTTCGTGATTAGTCTTAAGTGTTTTATTGATACTTTCATTAATAATTATAGTTCTTCCAGAAAATTTAATATTGGCTCCTAATTTTATTAAAAATGATATTAAATCTTTAATTTCAGGCTCAATAGCACAATTTTTTAAAATTGTTTTTCCTTTTGCATTAAATGCAGCCAATAAAGCGTTTTCGGTTGCTCCAACAGAAATAAATGGAAATTTTATTATTGAACCTTTCAATCCTTTTTTTGCTTCAGCTATTATATATCCATTCTTAATTTTTATTTTTGCACCCATTTTTTTTAATGCAAATAAATGTAGATCAACGGGTCTAGTGCCTATAGCACAACCACCAGGTAATGAAACTTTTGCTTTTTTATATTTTGTTAATAATGAACCAAGAACTAATACTCCAGCTCTCATTGTCTTAACAAGTTTGTAAGGAGCTAAAGTATTAATTTTTTTATCACTATTAGAAACTTCTAAAGTATTCTTTTTTTTTAGTATTTTGATCTTAAGGCCAATAAATTCTAAAAGGTCAATCATTGTAAAAATATCCTGCACTAATGGAATATTTTGAAGTTTGATATTTTTACTTAGTATACATGCTGCTAAGATTGGTAACGTTGCGTTTTTAGAACCTGATATAGAAATTTTTCCATTCAGATTTCTCTTTCCTTTAATTATGAGTTTTTGCATTTAAGAATTTAAACTTTAGGTAGCGTGACACCTTTTTGCTTCATGTATTTACCTTTCCTTTTAGCATAGGTAACATTAGGTTCTTCATTACCTTTAAGAAAAACAAATTGAGCAACTCCTTCATTGGCATAAATTTTTGCAGGCAAAGGAGTGGTGTTTGAAAACTCCAATGTAACATGGCCTTCCCAACCGGGTTCTAAAGGTGTTACATTTACAATAATTCCACATCTGGCGTAAGTTGATTTACCAAGACAGATAACTAAAACATCATCCGGAATTTTAAAGTATTCAATAGTTCTAGCTAAGGCAAAAGAGTTAGGTGGAATAATACATTCTTTACCAACTTTTGTGATGAAACTCTCTTTTTTAAAAACTTTAGGATCTACAATGCCTGAGTTTACGTTTGTAAATATTTTAAACTCATTAGAAACCCTCGCATCATAACCATATGAGGATAGACCAAATGATATTTTTCCTTTTCTTACTTGTTTGCTTACAAAAGGTTTTATCATACCTTTTTTTGAAGCTAAATTTTTTATCCATTTATCTGAAAGAACTGTCATTTTTTTTAATTTCTTTTTTAATCTTTTTTCTCTTTTTTAAATTTTTTTTTAGAGCAGCTTCCCTACTTTTATTTAGGGAATCTTTTTTCTCAAAAGATTTCATTAATGATTTAGTTTTTATCTGGATTCGTTAAGTCCTCAAGCGTTATGGGTTTATCAATATCATGCATAATTTTTTCCTCGGACTCTCTAGGATTATTAGTAGCTCTTTTTGCTCTTCTTTGTTCTATTCGCGCTTTTCTTTTAGCTTCTTTTTTCATAGCCTTATCGCCACGAGTAGATTTGTAATCATAGTGAATTCCCATAACAAGTACCCCTTCATCAATTTCTAAATTTACTTCTTGAGTTAGTTTTTTGCAACCCTCTTGATTGAAGCTTCTGTATAATTATAAATAATACAGACAAAATTACGGCAACTAGTACATCCTGGGATGGAGAGGCATCAGGAAAACCATAATTCCATAAAATTACTAAAATTAACCATGCTAGCCAATTAATTATTTGAATCATCAATATTGCAGCCTTGTTCTGTGCATTTTTTACCAGAATTTATATTATTGAAATAATCTATAGCTCTTACAGCTGTCATCATGTGATTTTTATAAATATTTAAATATCCATTTAGACTATCTGATAATATTTTAGCTTCTTTCATCTTTCCTAATCTGACTAAATTTATAAGCATCATTGCATTTCCATTTGGAATAGTATTATCACCAATATCAATTGGATTAAAAAAAATATCATTATTATCTATTTGATTTTTCTGAAATATATTCTTTTCTTTTACATAAAATTTTGAAAAAACCTCATCACTTAATTTATTTGCATAATCTTTATATTTAAAATTCATAGTTTTATCAGAGAGATCGTTCAACGCATTTATTAAAAAAGCATAATCTTCCAAAAACACAATTTCTTTAGAATAAGAATGTTGAATGTTTTTTTTAACATATTTTTCTTCAATAATTGAAAAAAAGTTTTCCGCTAAGTTTAGGTATTTTTTTTCAGGTAAAATTTCATGAGCTGCAATTACAGAACTGACCCACAAACAATTTAAATCAAGTTGAGACTTATCATCAAAAAAAGGTTTTTTTCTTTTTTTTCTTATCTCTAAAAGTTTTTCTATTATCACTTTTGGTGGCTTGCTTTTTTCCACTAAAATATTTTTATTTTCCCAATTTCCTGATGCGCTTACTTCAAAGTATTCATTTATTTTATCTATATGTTTAATTTCTTCATATTTGAAAACATAGTATTTACCTTCTTCGCCTTCGCTGTCTGCGTCATAAGCGGAACCTAACAATTTATCTTTGTTTAAAAACTCTAAACTTAAGAAATCTACTGTCTGTTCTAATTTATCTTTAAAGTACTTTTCATTATTAATTTTGCAGTACTTAGCTAAAAGTAAGATAAATTGAGTATTATCATATAACATTTTTTCAAAATGAGGAACGATCCAATCGTCATCAACGGTATATCTAGAAATGCCTCCCTCAACATGATCATAAATTCCTTTTGAACAAAGTTGTTTCACAAGAATATTAACAGGTTCTAAATATTTTTTATCTTTTGTTGTGTTGTGAAAGTATAAAAGTGTTTCGAATAAATTAAATGTTGGAAATTTAGGAGCGCCTTTGTATCCTCCCTTTTCAGGATCTAAATAATTTAATGAAGCTTCTATAATTGGTTCAAGATCCTGACTTAAAACTGAATTTCTTTTTAAATCTAAATTTTTAATAATTAAATCTTTTTGATTAATAATATTCGTTTTCTGTTCTTTATATGCATCATTAACTTTTTGTAAAACTTCTTTAAAAGATGGTAAACCTTTTTTTGAATCTTTTGGAAAATAAGTTCCGCCCATAAACGGAACCCCATTTTCATCAAGAAACATTGTTAAAGGCCATCCTCCACCAGATTGATTAAATAATTGAAACGAACTTTGAAATACAAAATCTAGATCTGGTCTTTCTTCTCTATCAACTTTAATGTTTAAAAAATATTTGTTCATAAGATCAGCCGTCTCTTTGTCTTCAAAACTTTCGTGTGCCATCACATGACACCAATGACAACTTGCGTAACCTATGCTCAATAAAATAGGTTTAGAATTTTTCTTAGCTTCTTCTAGGATATTTTTTGACCATGTCTGCCAATGAACAGGATTATTTTTATGCTGTCTTAAATATGGGCTTGGGTCGTCAATCAAATTATTTTTATTAAGATCAATCATTTAAAAAAATATTTTTTTACTAGGATCGAAATTGAAATAAAGATTAAAAAGATAAATATTGGAATGTAAATTTCTTTATTCATTATAAGGTTTATAAGATTAAAACTTTCAGAACCTCTTATAAAATTGTTTATTCCTGACCCTACTGCATTCCAAATAAAAAAATGTGGGATGAAACCTAAAAGACTAGCAAAAAAATAATTACTATTTTTTATATTAAATATAACTGGTAAAACATTTTGTAGTCCAAAAGGTATTCCTAATCCGCCAGCAAACCTAAAAGCCAAAAAGTAATAAAATTCATTTTGCTGAAAACGATCAATATATTTTCCAAATTTATCTTTAAGTAAAAAATTAATAAAATCTTTGAAGAAAAATTTCGCTATTATGTATAAAAATAATGCTCCAATCGAAATTGAAACAGTGGAGATAAAAGTTCCAAGCCATTTTCCAAATAATATTCCTGACAACAAAAGTATTGGGGACCCAAAACCCAAAAGCATTACCCAAATAATTGTAAATGTAAAAAATAGAATAAGGTTTAATATTAAATTTTTACCTATAAATTCATCAATATTAGCTTGGATTAACTTATAATATGAGAAGTCATCAATTCTTGAAATATCAAATTTTGAAAATAAGAAATATAAAAATGAGATTAAAATGAATAAGTAAATTGCTCCTAAAGTAATTTTTAAATTTTTACTCATATTAAACCTGTACAATAGACATCATTTAAAATATATACCTTAAAATATTTATGAAAAGAACTTATCAACCTAGTAATCTAGTGAGAAAAAGAAGACATGGTTTTAGAGCTAGAATGGCAACTAAAACTGGTAGACAGCTTATTGCCAGAAGAAGAGCTAAAGGTAGAAAAACTCTCTCAACATAATTTATTTAATGGTTAAGCTTGAAAGCTTAAAAAAAAGCTTCCAATTCAAAAAAACATTAAAAGAAAAAAAAGTTCATTCAGACTATTTTTCAATTTTCGCTACTAAGAATTTTTATAAACCCAAAGTAAAATCTAGCTTGTTAATCAGTTTTGTAATGAAAAAAAAAATTGGGAATGCTGTTAAAAGAAACAAAATTAGAAGGAAATTAAAAGCAATTGTCCAGAAGTTGCTAAAAAAAAGAGGTGCAATTGATA
>Ga0255759_10002196_pt1 | contig 17495 bp, 20 predicted proteins | sample 101ome_20_FD_179959 | JGI IMG/M metagenome (GOLD analysis project Ga0255759, IMG submission 179959) | Coastal salt marsh microbial communities from the Groves Creek Marsh, Skidaway Island, Georgia - 101404AT metaG (version 2) | ecosystem: Environmental > Aquatic > Marine > Intertidal zone >...
TCAGTTCTTGAAAAAGAAGAAGAAGAAAATTCAAACCTTCCACAGATACCTCAATCGAAGTAATTAAGACTTTGTATTTAAGATAATATAAAGTATAACATACTTCCATGGCGCGATATATATTCGTTACTGGCGGCGTGGTTTCATCTTTAGGAAAAGGATTATCATCTGCTTCACTAGCTTACTTATTACAATCCAGAGGATACAAAGTAAGAATAAGAAAATTAGACCCTTATTTAAATGTTGACCCTGGAACGATGAGTCCATTTCAGCATGGAGAAGTTTTTGTAACTGATGATGGAGCTGAAACAGATTTAGATTTAGGTCACTACGAAAGATTTTCAGGAATTTCTGCAAAAAAATCTGACAACATCACAACAGGTAAAATTTATAGCGATGTTTTAAAAAAAGAAAGACAAGGAAAATATCTTGGTAAAACCGTTCAAGTTATTCCGCATATCACAAATAGAATTAAAGAATTTATAAAGCACGATGTTGCTAAAGAAGATTTTGTAATTTGTGAAATTGGAGGAACAGTTGGTGATATTGAAAGTCTTCCTTTTTTAGAAGCAATAAGACAATTTTCTAACGAATTTGGCAGAAAAAATACATTATTTATTCATTTAACTTTAGTTCCTTATATGAGGGCTTCTGATGAAATCAAAACAAAGCCCACACAACATTCAGTTAAAGAGCTTAGAAGTATTGGTATTCAGCCTGATATAATTATCTGTAGATCAGAAAGATCTATTCCTTTAGATCAAAGAAAGAAAATCTCATTATTTTGCAACGTATCAATCGATGATGTTATCGAAACCGTTGATGTAAAAACAATTTATGAAGCTCCAATAAGTTTTAACAAAGAAAAATTAGATGAAAGGGTTTTAAAATTTTTTAAAATTAAATCTAAAAGAAAAGTTAACCTAGCTCCTTGGAAAAAAATTACGAATTCAGTCTTAAATAATAAAAAGAGAGTTAATATTGCTATTATCGGGAAGTATGTAGAATTAAAAGATGCTTATAAATCACTTGATGAAGCATTAACTCATGGTGGTATTGCTAATAATTTAAAAGTTAATTTAGTAAGGATTGAGTCAGATTTTCTAAAACCAAAAGATGTTAAAAATAAACTTAAAGGAGTTTCTGGTATTTTAATTCCAGGTGGATTTGGCAAAAGAGGAACCGAAGGAAAAATTGCTGCTATTACTTATGCAAGAAAAAACAATATACCATTTTTAGGTATTTGTTTTGGAATGCAGATGGCTGTAATAGAATTTGCTCGAAACATATTAAATATAAGAAATGCTACTTCTAGCGAGTTTGGTCCATCTAAAGGTTCAGTTGTTGGTTTGATGAGTGAGTGGATTAAAGATGGTAAATTAATGAAAGGAACAGATAAGGAATTAGGTGGAACGATGAGATTAGGTAGCTATGAAGCTAGGCTAAAAAAAGGTTCTTTGATTAATAGTATTTATAAGTCCGGAAAAATCTTTGAAAGGCACAGACATCGATATGAAGTTAATATTAATTTTAAAGATAAATTTGAAGATAAGGGCATGATGTTTTCTGGGCTATCACCAAACATGAAATTACCAGAGATTATCGAACTTAAAAACCATCCATGGTTTATAGGAGTTCAGTTTCATCCTGAATTTAAATCTAGACCTTTAGCTCCACATCCTTTATTCTCCTCATTTATTAAAGCCGCAAAAATCAAATCGAATAAATGATAAACCATAAAGTTAAGTGCTCTAATTTTGAAATAGCTAACGATAAGCCATTTACTTTAATTGCAGGTCCTTGCCAATTAGAGAATGAGCAACATGCAATTAAAATTTCAACAGAGCTTAAAAAAATTACAAGCGAACTTGGAATAAATTTAATCTACAAAACATCTTTTGATAAAGCCAATAGAACTAGTCTTAAAGGCAAAAGGGGAATGGGACTAGAAAAATCTTTACCTATTTTTGATAAAATTAGAAAAGAAGTAGGTTTACCTGTTCTTACAGATGTACATACAGCTGAGCAGTGTTCGATTGTTGCCGATCATGTTGATGTTTTACAAATTCCAGCATTTTTATGTAGACAAACTGATTTATTAATAGCTGCAGCTAAAACTGGAAAAATAATTAATGTTAAAAAGGGTCAATTCTTAGCGCCATGGGACATGGCAAATGTAATTAAGAAGATCGAAGACTCAGGAAATAAAAATATTTTAATTACAGAGAGAGGAGCTAGCTTTGGTTACAACACATTAGTTTCTGATATGAGAGCTTTACCAATAATGTCTAAGTTTGGCTTCCCTATTGTATTTGATGCAACTCATTCAGTACAACAACCTGGCGGTATGGGAGAAAAAAGTGGAGGACAAAGGGAGTTTGTTCCTTTCTTAGCAAGAGCAGCTATAGCAGTTGGTGTTGGAGCAATTTTTATGGAAACGCATGAAGATCCTGATAATGCACCATCAGATGGACCCAACATGGTACCAATAAAAGAAGTTAAATCATTATTAAAAAAATTAACTGAAATAGATAAGTTAGTTAAATAAAAAAATGGCAAAAATTAAAAAGGTTAAAGGCCGTCAAGTTTTTGATAGCAGAGGAAACCCGACTGTTGAAGCAGAAGTTTTTTTGGATAATAACATTTCTGCAACAGCAATTTCTCCCTCAGGCGCATCTACAGGTGCTTTCGAAGCTCACGAGCTAAGAGATCAAGACAAAAATAAATTTTTAGGAAAAAGTGTAAATATTGCAGTAGAAAATATAAATAATAAAATTTCATCAAAACTTATTGGAATAGATACAGATCAACAAGAAATAATCGATAAAACCTTATTAGATCTTGATGGCAGTGAAAATAAAACAAATCTTGGTGCTAATGCCACTCTTGCAGTGTCCCTAGCAAACGCAAAATGTTCAGCGATAGCAAACAATAAATCTTTGTTTAAAAATTTAGGAAAATCTTACTCTTTACCTATTCCTCTGATGAACATTATTAATGGAGGCGCTCACGCAGATAATGATTTAAATATTCAAGAATTCATGATCAGACCTGATTCAGCTAAAAATTTTATGGATGCTATAGAAAAATGTTTTTTAGTAATTCAAAATTTAAAAAAATTACTTCAGTCAAAAAAAATGCTTACAAATGTTGGTGATGAAGGGGGATTTGCTCCATCTATTAATACAAATGAAGAGGCATTAGAACTGATTGTTCAAGCGATTGAAAAATCTAAATTAAAAGCAGGACACGATGTTGTGATATGCCTTGATGTTGCGGCTAATGAATTAATGAATAAGAAAGGTGAATATTCAATACAATCAAATAGTTTTACACAAGTAGATGATGTTATCAAATATTACGAAAAGCTTACATCAAAATATCCTATTAAGTCTTTAGAGGATCCTTTTGCAGAAGAAGATTGGAATTCTTGGAAAAAAATTACGGAAGCTATTGGCAAAACTGTCCAAATAGTTGGTGATGATTTATTTGTTACAAATACAAAACGTCTACAAAAAGGTATCAAAGAAAACTCTGCCAATAGTATATTGGTTAAACCTAATCAGATTGGAACCTTAACAGAGACACTTGAGGTAATTTCAATGGCAAAAAAAGCAAATTTCAACACAATTATCTCCCACAGGTCTGGTGATACAGAGGATACTTTTATTGCTGATTTGGCAGTAGCTACAATGTCCTCTCAAATAAAAACTGGATCTTTGGCCCGATCTGAAAGAGTGGCAAAATATAATAGATTATTGCGTGTCGAAGAGGAACTTGGCAATCAAGCTAAAATGGCTAGTATCTGATTAATGAAGTTATTTGAAAGTTTAAAGAATAAAAAATTTTTATTATTTAATGTTTTTTTTACTCTTTACATTGCAATAAATCTTGTAGGAGGTGAGAGAGGATTAATTTCTTACTTTGATAAAAAAAATACTTATGAGGAATTAATAGAAAAAGATAAGAAATTAAATGCAAAATTAAAAGATTTAGATCATAAAATTTCTTTAATTGATAATAATGATCAAGATTATCTAGAAATTCTTTATAGAGAAAAATTTAATTATGCAAAAGAAGATGAAATAATAATAAAATTAAAATGAGTGAAAAAGCAAGACATCCCGAGAAAGTAAATAAACCTATAAATCCAATTAAAAAAAAACCGGAGTGGATAAGGTCAAAGATTGTAGACTCACAAGTTTTTTTTCAAACAAAACAAGTAGTTAATCAAAATAATTTAGTAACTGTTTGCCAGGAAGCTAATTGTCCAAATATAACTGAATGTTGGAGCAAAAAGCATGCAACTTTTATGATTATGGGAGATACTTGTACTAGAGCTTGTGCATTTTGTGATGTTAAAACTGGCAAACCAACAGACTTGGATATTTTTGAACCTGCTAAAATTTCTAATGCTGTTAGAAATTTAAATTTAAAGCATGTGGTAATTACTTCTGTAGACAGAGATGATTTAGATGATGGTGGCTCAGAGCACTTTTATAAAGTAGTAAAAGCTACTAGAGAAAAAAATCCAAATACTTCAATTGAGGTTTTAACCCCAGACTTTTTAAGAAAAGGCGAAGCGTATAAAAAAGTTTTAGAGGCAGATTTAGATGTTTTTAATCACAATATCGAAACTGTTCCAAGACTGTATACAAAAGTTAGACCAGGCGCTAGATACTTTGCGTCTTTAGAACTTTTAAAAAATGCAAAAAAATTTAATAAAAAAGTTTTTACAAAGTCAGGAATTATGGTGGGCCTAGGTGAAACTAAAGAGGAAGTAATTCAAGTTATGGACGATTTGAGATCAGCAGAGGTTGACTTTATTACTATCGGTCAATATTTACAACCTTCGGTTAAACATCATCCATTAGATAAATACTATCATCCAGATGAATTTAAAGAGTTTGAAAATATTGCAAAGACTAAAGGGTTCTTATTAGTTTCTTCATCACCATTAACAAGGTCTTCATATCATGCGGATGAAGATTTTAGAAAATTACAAGATGCAAGAAATAAAAAACTCGAATGTCATCCACAACATTAAAAAAAGTCATTCCTTGTAAAAAAGATCAACTTATAGAAATGGTTCTTGATATAGAGAAGTATCCAGAGTTCGTTCCATGGTGCATGGAAGGAAAAATTTTTGATAAAAATGAAAGCACAGACTTAATTACCTTTAATGGAGATTTAAAAGTTGGAAAAAGTATTTTAAATGAAACTTTTTCAAGTCAGGTTACTTATCACAAAGCATCAGATAAAATAATTGTTACAAATTTAGATGGTCCCTTAAAACATCTTAAAAATGAATGGTTTTTTAAAGAAATAAATAACAATACCCAATTAGAATTTTTCATTGATTTTGAGTTAAAGAACCCAATTTTAAATTCTATTATGAAAAAATCTTTTAAACTAGGTTTAAGTAAAATTGCCAAAGCATTTGAGGAAAGAGCATTACAATTATACAAATAATGTTAATAGTTTCTGTTTTATTAGTAGTTTTCTTTTTTACATTCAAAAGCCTTGCCACTTACATAAAAAAAATTAGAACAGGTGATCCTAATGAAAGTGATATAACTTATTGGATGTTTTCGTATGATTTTAAATCTCCCAACAAAGATTGGGTTCCAGAAAATAAGAATTTATTAGCAAAAAAGAGAACAAGAAATTTCTTGGTTTTTATCTTATATTTAATTGCATTTGGAATATTCTTATTACTCAACAGTTTTACTTCCCATCTTTTAGACTTTATAGTTAACCCTGAATTCAGTTACCCTATCTAATTAAACTAGATAGTAAATTTAACGTCTTTTTAACTGTTTGCCTTTGAATGAAAATTCTTCCTTTATTTTTAAAATTACATTTATTAACAATTACTTTTTTTCCTACCTTTATACCAATATAAACTAATCCTACTGGTTTGGTTTTAGTACCACCTTTTGGGCCAGCAATGCCTGTTACTGAGATACAGATTTTTGATTTACTAATTTTACTTAAGTTATTTACCATTGCCAAACAGCACTGAACACTTACTGCACCATATTTATTTAAAATTTTTTTTGGTACTTTTAATATGTTTATTTTGGCTTGATTTGAATATGTCACTAAGCCTGTAGTAAAAACTTTTGAAGATCCATTTACAGATGTAATGTTACTAGAGAGCATACCACCAGAACAAGACTCTGCAACTGCAAGTTTTAGTTTCTTTTTTTTTAATAATAAAATTATTTTTTGATTCAAATTCATAAAAAAGATTTAAATTTTTTGATCATATTTTCCAACCTTGCCAGTTTTTTGTAATAATTTATCAATAAATTCAAAAATTTTCTTTTTACGGTTATCTGATTTTGGACTTTCTGTTACTACAACTAATGAAGGTTTATTAGACGAAGCTCTGATTAAACCCCAGGATCCATCTTCTAAAGAAAATCTTATGCCATTGACCGTTAAAACTTCAGAAATTATTTGACCGTCAATTTTAGTATTTTCTTTTTGAAGTTTTTGAACCTCTTTAACCATATCATCTACTATTTTATACTTTTCTTCATCTTTACAGAACGGAGCCATGGTAGGAGTTTGAAACGTATTAGGTAATTCTTTCATTAATTCACTCATTTTTTTATTTTGATCATTTAATAAGTGACAAACCTGTATTGCAGAATTAATACCATCATCATAACCATATCCTAAAGGTTGATTAAAAAAGAAATGACCACTTTTTTCAAATCCAGCTAACGCTTTTTCATCATTAACTTTTCTTTTGATGTGTGAATGGCCTGTCTTCCAATAAATAGTTTTACATTGATTGTTATTAAGAACTTTATCTTTTGAATAAAGTCCAGTTGATTTTACATCTACAACAAATTTAGAATTTTTATGCTTAGGAGCTAAGTTCCTTGCTATCAGTAAACCTATCTTATCTGAGAAAATTTCATTTCCTTTTTCATCAATTACTCCACATCTGTCACCATCACCGTCAAAACCAAAACCAATATCAGCATTGCTGTCTTTTACAGCTTTTGCAATAGCATGAAGCATTTCTAAATCTTCAGGGTTTGGATTATATTTAGGGAAAGACCAGTCAAGTTCACAATCTAGTTCAATTACTTCACAACCAATACCTCTTAAAATCTCTGGAGCAAAAACTCCTGCTGTACCGTTTCCACAGGCAACAACTGCTTTAATTTTTTTATTAATTTTATTTTTACCAATTAAATCTTCGGTATATATTTTTTTAAAGTTATTTATATTTTTAAGACTTCCTTTGCCTACTTTGAATTTTTTTTTTAATGTAATCTCTTTTAATTCTGCCATCTCTTCTGGAGCATGAGTTAATCCCCTTTTGATACCCATTTTTACTCCTGTCCATCCATTTTCATTATGACTAGCTGTAACCATTGCTATTGCATCAGAATTTAAATTAAATTGTGCAAAATAAACCATAGGAGATAATGATAAACCTATATCTTCAACATTGCATCCAGTTGAAATCAATCCTTCAGTTAGAGCTTTTTTAATTTTTTCGCTATAAGATCTATAATCTTGACCAACAATAACTCTTGGATTTCCCTTTTTAGTATGATTGATAATTTGAGTTCCTAACCCTTTACCTAAATCAGTGATTCCCTCTAAATCGATATCTTTTTCAAACAACCATCTAGCGTCGTACTCTCTAAATCCGTTTTGATTGATTTTCATAACTCTAAATACTAAAGAATAAGGGAATTTGTTATTAAATGTTTATTAACAAAACTTTCCACTTGCAAAATTATTTTAATGTTCTTATAATGTTCTATTGATTTCGCTGTTATATGGTATATTAACATAAATGTAACACAACATGTAGTTGTTTTGTTAATAAACTAAGCAAAAATAAGTAAAATATGAACAAAAACGTATCATTGGCAATAGAGAAAGCTGTCAGCAGTATAAGCCAGAAGCACCAAAACGAACTAAAAAACAATGGTCCTAAAAAACCAGATTTATTCTCTTTATCAGGTGAAACAGAGCTGTTTCAAAATGATAAAGGCATTACTATCAAGATTGATAGATCAAGAGATTCAAATTTAACTGATTTTGGTAAAGCAACATTAACTGACCGATACTTAGGTCAGAACGAGAGTTTTCAGGATTTATTCGCGAGAGTAGCAAGCACATATGCAGATGACAATTTACATGCACAAAGAATTTATAACTACATAAGCAACTTATGGTTCATGCCAGCGACTCCAGTTTTATCTAATGGCGGAACCGAAAGAGGTTTACCGATTTCTTGTTTTTTAAATGAAGCAAACGACAGCTTAGAAGGCATCACAAGTCTTTGGGAAGAAAACGTTTGGCTTGCTGCAAGAGGTGGCGGTATCGGAAGTTATTGGGGTAACCTTAGATCTATTGGTGAAAAAATTGGTAAGGTTGGAAAAACATCTGGGATAATTCCTTTTATTAAAGTAATGGACTCGTTAACTTTGGCCATCAGTCAAGGCTCCTTAAGAAGAGGTTCTGCAGCTTGTTATTTGCAAATTGATCATCCTGAAATTGAAGAGTTTATTGAAATGAGAAGGCCTACTGGTGGTGACGTTAATAGAAGATCTCTTAACTTACATCACGGAGTATTAGTTACAGATGAGTTTATGAGAGCTGTTGAAACTGGAGATCAGTGGGCATTAAGAAGCCCATACGATGGTACAGTTCAATCAACTATTCCCGCAAGAAATTTATGGATCAGATTATTAACTGCTAGAATTGAAACTGGTGAACCTTACATAGTTTTTATCGATACAGTTAATAGACAAATACCTCAACACCACAAGCTTGCCGGACTAAAAGTTAAAACTTCAAACTTATGTAGTGAAATTACATTGCCAACAGGTCAAGATAACGAAGGAAACAAAAGAACCGCTGTTTGTTGTTTATCATCTTTAAATTTAGATACATACGATCAATGGAGTGAAGATCCTCAATTCGTAGAAGATGTAATGAGATTTTTAGATAATGTAATGACTGATTTTATTAATAGAGCACCAGATGAATTTGCACATGCAAAATATTCTGCAATGAGAGAAAGAAGTGTTGGACTTGGAGTAATGGGATTGCATTCTTACTTCCAGCAAAAAAATATTCCTTTCGGTTCAGTGATGAGTAAAGTTTGGAACAAAAAGATATTTAAAAACATTCAAGAAAAAGTTGACGCTGCATCAGTAACATTAGCAGAAGAAAGAGGTGCTTGCCCTGATGCTGCTGAATATGGAATTAAAGAAAGATTTTCTAACAAAACAGCAATTGCACCTACCGCATCAATTTCAATAATTTGTGGCGGCTCTTCTCCGGGGATTGAACCTATTGCTGCAAACAGTTATACGCACAAAACTTTATCTGGTTCATTTAACGTTAGAAATAAATATCTCAAGAAACTTCTTCAAAAATATGAAAAAGATACTGATGAAGTTTGGTCTAGCATTACAACTAACCAAGGTTCAGTATCACACTTAGATTTTTTAACTGCTGAAGAAAAAGATACCTTTAAAACAGCATTTGAAATTGATCAAAGATGGGTTGTGGAATTAGGAGCAGATAGAACTCCGCATATTTCACAAGCTCAATCTGTAAATATATTTATACCTGCAGACATACATAAAAAAGATTTACATAATCTTCATTTCCAAGCTTGGAAAAAAGGTTTAAAGAGTCTTTACTACTGCAGATCTAAATCAATCCAAAGGGCTGAGAACGTAAACAATACGTCACAGACTGATGTAACTAAAAATGTTTACTCTAGCGGACAACAATCTAACAATGAATCAAATAACTATGAGGAGTGTTTATCATGTCAGTAGCAGAAAAAATTAAGCCAGGAATAATTAAACCAAGTAAAATGGGATTATTAGTAGAAAACCCAGTTTACAAACCATTTAGATATCCATGGTGTTATGACGCTTGGCTAACCCAACAAAGAATTCACTGGTTACCAGAAGAGGTACCGCTAGGCGATGATGTAAGAGATTGGCAAAAAAATCTTACTGTTGAGGAAAAGAATTTATTAACTCACATCTTTAGATTTTTTACTCAAGCTGATGTTGAAGTCAACAACTGTTATTTAAGACACTACACAACAGTATTTAAACCAACGGAAGTATTAATGATGATGACGGCATTCGCTGCAATGGAAACAGTTCATATTGCAGCTTACTCTCACTTGTTAGATACAATTGGAATGCCAGAAACAGAATACTCAGCTTTCATGAAATATAAAGAAATGAAAGACAAGTATGATTACATGCAAGGTTTTGATGTTAAATCAAAACATAATATTGCAATGACAATGGCGGTGTTTTCTGCGTTTACAGAAGGACTTCAGTTATTTGCAAGTTTTGCAATTCTTTTAAACTTCCCAAGATTTAACAAGATGAAGGGAATGGGGCAGATCGTAACTTGGTCAGTAAGAGATGAAACTCTTCACTGTAATTCTATGATCAGATTATTCAAAGATTTTATAAAAGAAGAACCACAAATCTGGAATGATAAATTAAAAAATGAGATTTATGATGCATGTAAAACAATTGTGCACCATGAAGATGCTTTTATTGATTTAGCTTTCCAAATGGGTCCATTAAATGGTTTAACTGCTGAAGAAGTTAAGCAGTACATTAGATTTATTGGAAACAGAAGATTAGAACAACTTGGTTTAAATCCAATTTACGATATTAAGAAAAACCCATTAACTTGGTTAGACACAATGTTAAATGGGGTCGAGCACATGAACTTCTTTGAAGGTAGAGCAACTGAATATTCTAAAGCTTCTACTAAAGGAAGCTGGGGCGAAGTATTCGCTTAAAATTTAATGCAATCTTATGGTCTTGTATCTATAGGCTCTCACACGGGAGCCTGGCTACAAAACGAATTTGAAAGATTTAAAAACACAAAAAATATTTTAGTCGAACCAGTTCCTTATAATTTAACAGAATTAAAGCGAAGGATATCTAATTATAAAAATATAATTATTGAGGAGTCAGCTATAAGCGACAAGGATGAAAAAGTACCATTTTATCATGTTAAAAGAGATTCAATAGGTAAACTAAAAAAACACTGGTCAAGTGGGATAGGTTCATTTAATAAAACTCATCTACTCAATCACAGAAGTAAAAGATTCTTAATATCAGAAATTGATATTGAGGAGATAACAATTAATTGTTTAAGTTTTTCAAGTTTAGTAAAAAAATATGCAATAAAATCAATTCAAAAATTAATATTAGATATTGAAGGTGCTGAATATAAAGTCTTAAATACTATAGATTTTAAACATATAAAAATTAATGAGATTTTTTTTGAAAAAAAACATTTTGATGGCTTTATGAAACAAGGTGAAAAATTTAATCTCATCAAAAGTAAACTTGAAAATAATAATTATAATTTAAAAGATGTCGATAAAGAAAATATTCTAGCTACTCTTTCAAGTTAAGATTTTAAATTACTACATTAAATTTTAAATAAGGCGATTACCTAATTAAGTTATTTGAAAAATATTAAAAAGCCAGCTTTGTACTGGCTTTTTTTATTACAATTAATTATCTATGTTTTTTCTTTAAGTCTTTTTTAAGATCTTCGTGATCACCAACTACTGTGTGATACCTGCTTTTAGTTACGTATTTTTCTAATAAAGGAACAGCTAACAAAGGTAAGAAACCTCCAATAACAATTCCGAATGCTGCACTTTGCAAGTCAGGATCGGCGTAAGCAGCTATAAAGTCTGCAATAATGTGAGCTAAAACTATACCAACTATTCCTGCAATAGCCCCGTTAGAAAGAATTTTTAAAAATCTATTTATACTCCATCCAGTATAAAAACCTATTAATGGAATTAAAGTATGAATAAATCCAAATATAGCTCCTCTTAATATACTATGCTCTTCTACTAGTTCTTCGATAAAATGTAGAAACCCTGGTAACTTATGTGAATGCCCTTCTGCAGACAGCACAAAAGTTAGACTTGAAAAATATAAAAATATAGTAGCGATGCTTATTTTTTTCATTAGTTACACTCCTTACATGTTGTTGTTATTTCTAAATTGAAATTATTAAAATTAAATTTTCTCTTAGATTTTACGTGCTTAATTATTTTAGAGAAAAGATTTGTATTTAATTCTTCTGCTACACCACAATCATCACAAACTGCTAAAACAGCATTATGTTCATGGTGATCTGAAGTATTACATAAATGGAATGTTTTATTTTTATTTGTTTTATGTATTAAGCCTTGTTCAGTTAAATCTTTTAAAGCTCTATAAACTGTCATTGGTTGTACAAATTTAAATTTCTGAGCTCTATTTAATATTTGATACGCAGTTAAACCTTTTGGATTTTTTTTTAAAATATTGAGTACTAAAGAGTTATTTTTCATTGTTATGTTATAACATAACATATTAAAAAAGGTCAATATAAGCTAAAATTAAAACAGCTTTAGCATATCTTCTATATTTCACTTTTTAGTTGAATAACGGTTACATTATTAATTTATACGTGTTACTTAAAAGAGAGGGAATTAGGAGGACATATGAAATATTTAAAACATCTAGTAACAATAATAACAGCCATAACCATTAGTTGTGTTGTACATGCTAATGAAATTAAGATGGCAAAAGCAGATTGGGATACAGGGTATTTCCAAGCGGAAATCTATAAGACTGCGTTAGAAAAAATGGGCTACAAAGTAACTGAGCCTAAAGCAATGAAACCACAAGTTTTTTATGTTGCTGCAGCTTCAGGTGACCTAGATTTATGGGTAAATGGTTGGTTTGGCACTCATGACACTTATTTAAAAGAGTCTAAAGGAAAAGTTAAACCAGTTGGTTATGTAATGAAAAAAAGTGGCCTTCAAGGCTACCTTATTGATAAAAAAAGCGCTGACAAATTTGGAATTAAAAGCATTTTAGATATCAAAAAACATGCAAAAGAGTTTGACTCTAACGGTGACGGTAAAGCAGACATGGTAGCGTGCCCTCCAGGTTGGGGATGTGAAAAAGCTATTTCCGCACACTTTGATGAACTAGGATTAGATGAATTTATCAACCCTGTTAAAGCAGACTATTCAGCTTCTATGGCTGATGCCATTTCTAAATATAAAAATGGAAAATCAATTCTATTTTATACTTGGACACCTAATTGGACAGTTGGTGCTTTAAAACTTGGTGAAGATGTTGTTTGGATTGATATACCTTCAAAAAATTCTAAAGCAGTTAAAATACCTAACGCGACAAAATCAAAGATTAATTTAGGTTTTGGTGCAGATGATATTAGACCTGCTGCTAATGTGGATTTTTTAAAAGCTAATCCAAAAGTTGAAAAGTTCTTGAAGAAAGCTTCAATACCTTTATCAGATGTGGCATCTCAAAATATGCTCATGAATCAAGGTGAAAAAAGTGAGAGAGCTATAAAAAAACACGCAGCCGATTGGATTAAAGCTAACCAAAACACATTTGATAGCTGGATACAATAATCGGTAGTGAGTTTGAAGCTGTCTCCATCTGATTATGATATTTATATACCTGTATCAGAATGGATTGAAAAAAATATTAAAGAGTGGTTGTTTACACAAAGACCACTCTTTAAAAAATTATCGACACCAATTGATAATGTTCTAAATAGTTTAGATACTTTATTTAATTTTATTCCTTTTCCATTAGTTATCTTAATTTTCATTTTTCTTGCTTATAAAACCAACGGACTGAAATTTGCATTATTTACATTAGTAAGTTTAGTTTTTATTGATCTTGTTGATTTATGGGAAGAAAGTATGACCACATTGGCGATGATTTTTACAGCAGTAATATTTTGTATTTTAATTGGTGTCCCATTAGGAATTTTAGCTTCAAGAAGTAATACATTTGAAATTATCTTAAGGCCAATTTTAGATATAATGCAAACTATACCAAGCTTTGTATATTTAATTCCTGTAGTAATGTTATTTGGTGTCGGCTTAACCCCAGGTGTTGTAGCTACAATTATTTTTGCTTTACCGCCAATTATTAGATTAACAAACTTGGGAATAAGACAAGTTGGAAAAGGATTTAAAGAAGCTGGTTCTAGTCTTGGATTAACAAAGTTTTTAATTTTATTAAAAATTGAAATACCTTTATCTTTAAAAACTATAATGGCAGGAGTTAATCAAACTTTAATGTTAGCGCTTTCAATGGTTGTTATTGCAGCTTTAATTGGAGCAGGGGGGTTAGGATTAACTGTTTACGTTGCGTTAGGAAGACTTGATATTGGCGCAGCAGTTATTGGTGGAACTGGTATAGTGATCTTAGCAATAATATTAGATAGAATTACTCAAAAGATTGTTAAAAATCGTTAACAAATCCTAAAGCTTTAAAAATAAAGACAATAATTAAAAATAAAATTGTCCAAATAAAAAATTGTAAAGCAATTTTTGATTTAGGTTCTTTTTTAACTCCACTTTTCCAGTTCATAAAAGTGTAAGTAGAAAAAATTGCTAATATTAAAAGAAGTAGAAAGTTAGTAAGCGACATTATCTTTGGTTAAGAAGCATAACTTCTCTTACCTCAGAACCTCTATATTTCGATAATGGTCTAATTAATTTATTTGATGTGTGTTGTTCCATGATATGTGCGGACCAACCAGTAATACGAGACATAACAAATATAGGAGTATAAAAATCAATATCAATTCCCATCATGTAGTAAAGAGGTCCACATGGAAAATCCACGTTTGGATGAATTTTTTTTCTTTCAACCATTGTCTTAGCTAAGATGTCATAAATCTTTGTATACTTTTCTTTATTAAGCATTCTAGCAACTTTGAATAAGTAATGTTTCATTGTAGGCACTCTTGAGTCTCCAGTTCTATAAACTCTGTGACCAAATCCCATTACAACTTTTTTCTTAGCAATAGCGTTATCAATCCACTTCTGTGCTCTTTCAGGTTTTCCAATTTCTTTCATCATATGCATTACTGCTTCGTTAGCTCCACCATGCAACGGACCTTTTAAACTAGCAATTGCTCCAGTTATAGCTCCGTGAATATCCGATAAACTACTTGTTATTGTTCTTGCTGTAAAAGTCGAAACATTAAAACTATGTTCTGCATAAAGAATTAAAGAAATATCAAAAGCTCTAACAATTTCTTTATCAGGTACTTTATTAAACATCATTTTGAAGAAATTTTCTGAATAAGATAATTTAGTACTCGGTGAAATTATGCTTTTACCTTTTCTGCTTCTAAAATAAGCAGCAATAGCAGTAGGTGCCTTAGCAAATATCCTCATTGCTTTTCTCATATTTGCTTTTGGTGAATTATCTTTAGTCTCTTTATCTTCTAGAGCCATCAAGCTTACACAAGTTCTAATCACATCCATTGGATGAGCATTTTTTGGCATTTTTTTAATATCATTTAAAATTTGTTTAGAAAGTTTTCTCTCAGATCTTTCTTGTTTTATGAATTTTTTTAATTGAGATTTGTTTGGCAGTTCGCCGTTTAAAACAAGGTAAGCAACTTCCTCAAAATCACACTTATCACAAAGTTCTTGAACTGTGTAACCTCGATAAGTTAATGCACTTAGTTCTGGTACTACATGTGAAATAGTTGTTTCATCAACTACTATTCCTAATAAACCTTTTTTTACTTCATCACTCATTATTCATGTCCTTCAGTAGAAAAATCTGTAATTTTCTTATCTGGAGTATTGTATTTCTCATATTCTACTAACTCGTACAACCTTTTTCTAGTTTGCATTTTGTCTATAATATTGTTTTGATGACCATCATTAAATATAGATTTTAATCCCATTTCTACATTTTTCATTGCAAGTCTTTGCGAAGTAACTGGATAAATAACTAAATTATAGCCCAGATCTTCAAGCTGTTTTTTGTCTAAAAGTTTTGATTTCCCAAATTCTGTCATATTAGCGAGCAAATATCCTTTCGAAACTTTTCTAACTTTCTCAAATTCACTTTCATCTTTCAAAGCTTCAGGAAAAATCATATCAGCACCAGCATCTTCATACGCTTTTATTCTATCTAGTGTTTTATCTAATCCTTCGACTGCATTAGCATCTGTTCTTGCGATAATTAAAAAATTTTTATCCTTTCTTGCTTTAACTGATTGTAGAATTTTTTTTACCATTTCTTCTTTTGATACGAGTTCTTTATTATCCAAATGACCACATCTTTTTTCAGCAATTTGGTCTTCTAAATGACAACCAGCTAATCCTTTTTTTTCAATTTCTTCTATTGTTTTCTTGCAATTTCCAAAGCCAGTATCAACATCAACAATAGTTGGAAGATCAGTAACTCTTGAAATTTGACCACTTCTATAACTTATTTGCTCAAGTGTAGTTAAACCAATATCTGGTAAACCTAAGTCGTTAGACATAACTCCACCAGAAATATAAACACCATCAAACCCAATTTCTGCAATGAGTTTTGCACATAATGGATTATATGCACCAGGAAACCTAAGTAATTTTTTTGTTTGAAGTTTATTTCTAAAGTCAGATCTTTTTTCAGAAACTGTTTTTTCAGTAAAATGCATGAATTGATTGTATATTAGAGGGGATTTAAAAAATCAAAGACTATTTAAACAATATGAACAATCCAGTTAAAATAAGTAAAATTGCTAGTAAATATTCTATAATTTTTTTTGTTTTTACATCATTAACAAATTTTCTTAATCCACTTCCAAATAAAGCCCACAAACTTATAGTTGGAAAACAAATTACTGCTGCCGTTAAAGTTACAAATGCAACTCCAATAAAAATATTCTCCTCTGTTGGAAAAAAACCTGAAGCAACAGTTACAGCAATGGACCAAGCTTTAGGATTTATAAATTGAAATAGAGAAGCTTCATAAAATTTTAAAGGTCTACCAGTTTCTTTTTGTACCATGCTAAAAGAACCAATCATCTTCCAACCTAAATAAATTAAATATAAAAAACATAAAATTTTCATATAAAACTGGATTTGTGGGTAGAGTAAAAAAAGATTAGCTAAACCAAAACAAGTAAGTCCAATTTGAAATATATGTCCCAAAGGTATTCCGATTAGGTGAGGAAGAGTTCTTACAAAACCAAATTTCATCCCTGATGCAGTTAACATTGCATTGTTCGGACCGGGTGTAAAAAACATTGTAAAATAAAATGTGGCTAAAGCTGAAAAAAGAGCAAATGTGATCATAAATATGTTTCTATGATTTTTTCAAATCCAATGAAATCAGAAATTAATTCATCATGTTTTATCTCATTTTCATTTTTTTCTGTGTATCCATCTTTAACTAATACAAAAGGTAATTTTGCATTATGAGCAGAGTTTGCATCTACTTCGCTGTCTCCAACCATAATAGTTTTTTTCAAATCTCCACCAATTATTTCCACAACATTCGTTAAGTGTCTTGGGTCAGGTTTATTAAACTCAAAAGTGTCAGCACCAGCGATATATTCAAAGTATTTGCTCATATCTAATTTTTTTAAAAGATCTACTGCTAACCTTT
>Ga0255759_10002202_pt1 | contig 17466 bp, 16 predicted proteins | sample 101ome_20_FD_179959 | JGI IMG/M metagenome (GOLD analysis project Ga0255759, IMG submission 179959) | Coastal salt marsh microbial communities from the Groves Creek Marsh, Skidaway Island, Georgia - 101404AT metaG (version 2) | ecosystem: Environmental > Aquatic > Marine > Intertidal zone >...
ACAGCAGGCAAAAACCGCCATGGCGCGCACGCCGCACCTCATTTGCCATGAACCAGGGGTTGCCAACCATTTGCGGGTGAAATCTGCCCCCGGTCAGCTTGATGTGCTGGATTTATTTGCCTTTGTATACCCCGCACGCTTTTGCCTGCCGCACCCACAAGGCATTGCAGAAGCACTGGGCCTGCCGCCACCCGGCTTTGACCCGGCGGACCAGGCCGCCACCTTACTGCAGGCCACCACCCATATGCTCGACATGCTAGCGAGCGACACTTACCCGGACAAGCAGGAAGCCTTGCTGGTTGCCATGACCATGGCCCGTTCCGGATGGGCCTGGGGTCGCGATGCCGTGTTTGCCCTGTCTGGCGAGGCGGTGCCCGCCAAAAACCCTGGTGGGCGCACGGGGCTGAGCATCTGGCAGCACCTTGAAGAATGGGAAGATGAAGCCCCCCTGCCATCGCCGGCCGACAACCCGATCAGTGACGGTGATACCATCAGCCGTCTGGCACAGCTATTAGGCCCCAGGTCAGAAGACCGGGAAGAACAGCGCGACTTTGCCTGTGATGTCAGCCGCGCCTTCAGGCCCCGCGAAATTGCCAAGGCGCCCAATGCGGTGTTGGCCGAGGCAGGCACCGGCGTTGGTAAAACCCTTGGTTATGTGGCGCCCGCGACCCTTTGGGCGGAGAAAAATGGCGCACCCGTTTGGCTGTCGACCTATACCAAGAACCTGCAGCGGCAGATCGACCAGGAATTGGACCGGCGCTACCCGGACCGGCAGGAAAAGGCAGAAAAAGTCGTCATCCGCAAGGGGCGTGAAAATTACCTCTGCCTGTTGAACCTGGAAGAAGCTATTGCCCGTGCGCAGGCCGCGCCTGAGAACCTCGTGCGGCTGGGGTTGGTGGCGCGTTGGGCACGCTATACGCGCGACGGCGATATGGTCGGCGGCGACCTGCCCGGCTGGCTTCTGCAACGTCTGGGCACAGCCCGCGCCTCTGGCCTGACTGACCGACGTGGTGAATGCGTCTTTGCCGGCTGCCAGCACTGGCGCAAATGCTATATCGAACATTCATCCCGCAAAGCCCGGCACGCCGATTTGGTCGTCGCCAACCACGCCCTGGTGATGGTGCGCGCCGCCCGCTATGGCCATGAAGAGGGCATGCCCACCCGCTATATCTTTGATGAAGGCCACCACATTTTTGATGCCGCCGACAGCGCCTTTTCATCGCATCTCAGCGGGGTAGAGGCCGCCGAGTTACGTCGCTGGGTCCGGGGTGGCGAAAGCAGCCGCCGCAGCCGCGCCCGTGGGCTGGAAACCCGCATTGGCGACCTGATCGGCGACCATGACCAGGCCAACGAAGCACTTCATCAGGCTGTCCGGGCCGCCGCCCAATTACCGGGGGAAGGCTGGCTCGCCCGCATTGGAGCCGACAACCCGCAAGGCCCGGCGGAACATTTCCTGGCTGCCTTGCGTGCCCATGTACACGCCCGCGCCGGGGGTGAAAACGCCCCCTATTCGCTTGAAGCCTCCATCAACGACCCGTCAGACCAATTGCTGGAAACAGCCAACCAGTTACAGGCAAGGCTGCAAGAGCTGGGCAAGCCGCTGCAGGAACTATCGCGCCTGTTGCACAAACACATGACCGACCATGCGGACACGCTCGACACAGCCGCGCGGAACCGACTGGATGCGGCTGGCGAGGGTATCCTCTGGCGGGTAGAGGCCATGGTGCTGCCCTGGATGGGGATGCTGCAGGCCATCAAGTCCAGCACCGAAGAAGGGTTTGTCGACTGGTTTTCACTCGAACGTATCGGCAAGCGCGAGATCGACTACGGCATGCACCGGCACTGGGTAGACCCCACCCAACCCTTCGCCAAGGCGGTGCTGGAACCCGCCCATGGCGTTGTCGTAACCTCTGCCACCCTGCGCGATAAAGTAGAGCATCACAGCGACCAGACACGTGGTAACGAGGAACCTGACGACCAACATGCCGACTGGCAAAGGGCTGAGATGCGCACGGGCTTTAACCATCTGGCCATGCCCGCCCGGCGATCAAGCGTCACCTCGCCTTTTGATTATGCGAACAATACCAAGGTGCTGATCGTTAATGATCTGAACAAGAATGACCCGGCCATGGTCGCAAGCGCCTATCGCACATTGTTTCTGGCCGCCGGTGGTGGAGGGCTGGGTTTGTTCACGGCCATTGCCCGCCTGCGTGGGGTCTACGCACAGCTTGCCGAACCATTGTCAGAAGAGAGCATTCCGCTTTACGCACAACATGTGGATGCCCTCGACCCCGGCACGCTGGTGGACATCTTCCGGGCTGACCGCCACGCCTGCCTGTTGGGTACTGACGCCGTGCGCGACGGCGTAGACGTCCCCGGCGACGCATTGCGGATGCTGGTATTTGACCGTGTGCCCTGGCCACGACCGACCATCATGCACCGGGCGCGCCGGGAAGCCTTTGGCAACCGCAATTATGACGACATGATCGCCCGCCTGAGGCTGAAGCAGGCCTTTGGGCGGCTGGTGCGCCGGGCAGATGACCGCGGTATCTTTGTCATGCTCGACGGAGCCATGCCTTCACGCCTGCTGACGGCCTTCCCAGACGGCGTTGAAGTGAAGCGGTTGGGGCTGGCGGATGCCGTACAAACCGCCAAGCAATTCTATGCTGATCAACAGGCCGCAGAAGAAGAAGCCCTGGCAGAAGCGCTTGGAAGTGAAGGCTTTGGGGCTTGAAGGGAGGCGACATGGCCCCTAGATTTGAAGCCTGCCACCACACGGCACCTTGTCGAATTCGGAGAGAATGAATGAGCAACCCGGACGTTTCACCGCATCAGGCCCTAATCCAGCTGATGGTATTGGTTTCAGCCTCTGACTCCGACATGACAGACCAAGAATTGGCCACCATGACCCAGGCGGTCGTACACCTGCCCGCCTTTGCTGACTATGATCTGGACGACATGGCCGCCGTTGCGGAAGCCTGTGCCATACTGCTCGCCGATGATGATGGCGTCGAGAAGGTCCTGGATACGGTGCGGGACCAATTACCCACCGCTTTCTACGATACAGCCTATGCCCTGGCCTGCCGGGTTGCTGCCGTCGATGGCGAACTGACTCAGGAAGAACTGCAATTGCTGGAGATGATCCGCCACGAATTGCGGATCGACCGGCTGACCGCTGCGGGCATTGAACGAGGCGTCGCCGCTCTTTACCGCCGAAGCGAAGAAGGCTAGGCTAACGCCAAAGGCATGGCCCACTATGATTGAACAGGCAATATTACCGGAGGCCGTGATTCGGCTTTCATTTTTTGTCGTGCTGTTCATGGCCTTTGCCCTGCTGGAACACCGTTTCCCCAAAAAGCAACGCTCCACGTCCAAGTCCATCCGCTGGCGCAATAATATGGCGATCATTCTGGGCAACACGCTGGTACTTCGCGGCCTGTTTTGGCTGGTTGGCACCACAGCCGTGGGTGTTGCACTGCTGGCCGAAAGCAAAGGCCTAGGCCTGTTAAATCAGTGGAACACGTCAGGGCCGCTGACATTTCTGATCGGCTTCCTGATCATGGATTTTGTTATCTATGCCCAGCACGTGATGATGCATCGCATCAAGCCGTTATGGCGCCTGCACCGGATGCACCATGCCGACACCGATATTGATGTCAGCACCGGATTGCGCTTTCACCCGCTGGAGATCATCATCTCCATGGGCATCAAATTTGCGGTTATCCTTGTCTTTGGCATTTCACCTCTGGTGGTCATCATTTTTGAGGTCGTGCTCAACGCGACTTCCATGTTCAACCATGCCAATTGGTCGCTGCCACCCCGATTGGACGCCGTCCTGCGGCTGGTGCTGGTAACGCCAGATATGCACCGGGTACACCACTCGGTTCATACAGAAGAGCTCAACAATAACTTCGGCTTCAACCTGCCGTGGTGGGACAGGCTATGCCGCACCTATAAAGCCCAGCCGAAAGACGGCCACCAGGACATGCTGATCGGATTAAATGACTTCAGAGCTGAAAAATACCTGTCCCCGGCAGCCATGCTCGCGATACCCTTTGTGTCGGGTCGGGAAATGGATGACGATTCCGGAGGGTCGGCATGAAGCAGTTGGTTTTACTGCGCCACGCCAAAGCAAAACGCCACGCGGATGATGGCACCGACGAGCAAAGAGCGCTCTCCAACCGGGGTACGCAGGATGCAAAGCTTGTGGGCCGTTACCTGCGCGATCTTGAGGTCAAACCTAACCTGATCGTGCATTCGACCGCCACACGCACGACAGAAACCGCCTATGCCGTCTGCAATGAGCTGCACCCAACACCCATGACGCTGGGGGAAGATGGGCTTTATCTAGCCAGCGAATCCGGGATCATGGACTGCATTCGCCGCACCGAGCCGGAGGTGAACAGCCTGGTGCTTGTGGGCCACAATCCCGGCATTGCCGACCTAGCCTTTTATATGAAGGAGAGCCATGACGAGCCGTTGGACATCAACGAGTTCAAGGTCTACCCACCGGCGGCCTGCGCCATCTTCCAGCTCGATATTGATGACTGGTGCAACGCCTTGCGCGGTCATATGACCCATTACCAACTGGCCGAGGATTTGGCAGATGGCAGTCGTGTGAGCCTTCGCCCATGACGGACTTGAGCTGATGAGGGAAAAGGAACTTCGGCTTGCCATTGTCTGTAGCGGCGGTATTTCGCTCGCTGTCTACATGCATGGGCTGACGCGCGAGCTGTTGAAGCTCTCGCGTGCCTCCAGCTTCTATCATGCCGTGCCGGAGGTAGAGGCCAAGCAGACGCGTCCTTTTGCCAGCCTGACGCCCCCACCGGGCCAAACCATGGATACCGAGGGTGTTTATTACGACCTGCTACAGGATGTGGGTGCCGAAGTTGACCTGCGGGTGATTATCGATGTGATCGCCGGTGCCAGTGCCGGCGGCATCAATGGTGTGATCCTGGGCCGTGCCCTGGCGCATGACCTGCCATTCACCGGCCTGCGCAAAATGTGGCTGGAAGGCTCTGACGTGCGTGAGCTGGTTGCCGAAGAAGACCGCAGCAACTGGGCCGACAAATTGCTGGCCCCGCTGGTGCGCTGGATTTCCGGCGGGCGGCTGGCCCAGCTGGAGCAGGACAGCGAGACACTGGGCAAATTCATCTCGCTGCTGCAGATCGCGCGCCTGAAACCGCCCTTCGATGGCACGCGGCTGATCCAGACCCTCATGCAGGCCCTTGAAGGCATGGGCAAGCCAGAACACCGGGGGTCTTCCCTGCTGCCCCAAGGGCACGAGCTGGATTTGTTTGTAACCGTGACGGATTTCTATGGCTACCCGCGACGCATCCCGCTTTATGACCCGCCGGTGATTGAGGAAAAAGAACATCGCCATGTGCTGTCCTTCTCCTATGTCCATTGGCCGAGCGGAGATGAACACAGCGAATTCAGGATGGAAGATATTCCCGCACTTTCATTTGCCGCACGGGCAACATCGAGTTTTCCCGGCCTGTTCCCCGCCGCTCGGTTAGATGAAGTGGATGAAGTACTCGCTGCTCAAGACAGGCAATGGGATGACAAAAAGGCCTTTATTGAACGTAGCTTTCGGGACCACGCCCGTGGCGGGGCAAACCCGGAAACATCAGCCTTTGTTGATGGCGCGGTGCTGAATAACAAGCCGCTGGATGCAGCCATTACCGCCATTCAGACCAAGCCCGCCTATCGCAATGTTGACCGGCGGCTGCTCTATATCAACCCCAATCCGGGCGATGTTGAACCCAGTGTCGAACAGGAAGCCCCTGGCGTGTTGGAGGCGGTGAAGTCCAGCCTGTCGGACCTGCCGCGGCATGAGCCGATCTATGACGACCTGATGTGGATCCGCCAGAACAATTACGAAGTCGCCCAGACCGAGGCCATTATTGAGGCCGCCCGGCCGGACATTGAAAAACTGGTCAGCAAGCTGATGGGCAGGCGGGCCACGCGGTATCACGTCACCACCGACCAGATTGAACGTTGGCGCGACATGGCCAATCAGGGCGCCGCTGAAACGGCAGGGATTGCCTATAAGGGCTATCTGCGGCTGAAGCTGAATTCTTCTATCGTCAACATCACCGCCATATTGGCCGACATTTGCGATGTGTCGCTCGCATCGCCGGAGGCCAGCTTCGTTCGCCAGGCGGTGAATGAATGGGCCCATATGCGCCAGGCCTATCCCGAAGACTTTGGCCATTTGGGCCGGGGTGTTCGCCTGCGCAGCACGCCTGCCTGGCTACGGCTGTTACGCGGCTTTGACCTGGACTTCCGCCAACGGCGCATTCGGTTTGTCATCAAGCATCTAAATCATCTCTATACCCGGCTCGATGAACCAGACTTCAAAGACCTGAACGCCTATCGTCTGGATTATCTTAAAGGTCGTTTCTATGAGGTGCTGGAACATTTGCGTCAGAAACAAAAAACAGCCGCTTTCAGCCTGGATGCAACCAACCGCATCCAAAATCTGTTCCTGCCTGAGCTGGAAAGTGACGAACTGGACCCCGCCCAGGGCATTGCTTTTGCCCGCAAACATGGCGTGGCGCTGGATACGATTATTGAAAGCCTGTCGCGCGACCTGACGCTGGAAACCATGAATTACCAGGCAGACGATATCTTTTCATCGATGGAACATACCGGCGCAGGGGGCTCCGTACGGCAGGAGTTACTGACGCAATATCTCGGTTTTTCCTATTGGGATACGCTGACCTTTTCAGCCGGGTCCTGGCGGCAACAGGCCGAGCAGGACGAAATCCGCGTCTCACGCCTTAGCCCGCAGGACTGCACCGCTTTACGCGACACGGGCCCTGATGTTCTACAGGGCATTCGTATGGGGAATTTTGGTGCCTTCTTCCGCCGCGCAGACCGCGAAAATGACTATCTGTGGGGCAGGCTGCACGCAGCTGATCGCCTGCTCGACATGGTCTATGACGCGGCCAAAACCGCCGGTGCAGGCGAGCGGATCAACATCCTCGCCTACAAGAAACGCGCCTTTGAAGTTATTTTGGAAACAGAGGCGCAGCACCTCACCCATAGTGATGAACTGCTCGAAACCCTGCGCGCCGAAGTGGCCGCCCTAGCTGTCGACTGAGAAGCTTTCGCCGCAGCCGCACTGGCCGGATTCATTGGGGTTCTTGAACAGGAAGCCCGAATAAAATGTGTCCTGGTGGAAGTCCATCTGCGCTCCGATGATGTACATCAACGATTTTGGATCCAGGAACACCTTGCCACCCGGTGTTTCTACCACATCGTCACCAGCGGTTTCTTCTTCTGCCAGGTCGACCTGGTAGGTCAGACCGTTACAGCCACCTTCCTTGATCCAGACACGAATGCCCGCCGCTTCAGGGTTTGCCGACATCAATTCGGCCACCCGGTTCTGGGCACTTTCCGTCAATGTAAGAATGTTACCAGCCATTACATCATCCCCAATTCAAGCTTCGCTGCATCTGACAGCATAGACATATCCCAAGGCGGTTCCCAGACAAGATCAACCGTTACGTCATTGACACCATCAAGCGCGGCCACCTTTTCCTGAATTTCGCCGGGCATTGAATCAGCCACCGGACACATGGGCGTGGTCAGCGTCATGGTGATGTCGACCTTGCCGGCTTCCTCATCAGCTTCGACGCCATAGATCAGGCCCAGCTCGTATATGTTGACCGGAATTTCCGGGTCATAGGTTTCCATGAGGATCCCGATGGCCTGGTCCTTAATGCTAGTCATCGCTGCTTCTCCTGCGGGCGCGTCCTGCTGCGGCCCTTCAACAAATTTTTCCATGAATTCGTCGGTCATTCTGTCACCACCGTCTCGCCTGTTTCATCCAGCGCGGCATTCAGCGTATGCCAACCCAGCGTGGCGCACTTAACGCGCAGCGGATAATCCCGCACGCCGGAGAACACCGCCAGCTTGTCAAGCGCTTCCAACTGGTCGAGCGACGCCTCTTCATTGCTGGTCAGCAGATCATGGAACTGCTCAAACAAAGCGCGGGCTTCTGCTTCTGTCTTACCCTTGAGGATTGTCGTCATCAGTGAGGCACTGGCCATGGAAATGGCACAACCGGCGCCTTCGAACTTCACGTCCTGGACTAGGTCTCCGTCCAGCACCACATGCAGGGCAATCTTGTCGCCGCACAACGGGTTGTGGCCATGGGCCTCACGGTTGGCTTCTGGCAATGGGCCAAAATTCCGCGGGTTCTTGCCGTGGTCCAGGATCACCTCCTGGTATAGTTCACGCAGGTCGCTCATCAGCCAAAGATCTCCTGTACCAGCTTGATACCGGAAACGAGGGTATCAACGTCGTCATAGTCACTGTGCAGCCCGAAGGAAGCTCGGGTGGTTGCCGGTACGCCGAAACGGTCCATCACCGGCTGGGCGCAGTGATGCCCGGCACGCACGGCAATACCTTCATGGTCCAGAATGGTGCCCACATCATGGGGATGTGCCCCATCGATAGCAAATGACACCAAGCCAACCTTTTGTGGTGCGGTGCCATAAATACGCACAGAATTCAGCCCCGCCAACTGTTCATTGGTATAGGCGAGGAGCGCTTGTTCATGCGCGTTAGCCGCTGCCCGGTCAATCGTTGCCAGATAGTCAATGGCCGCGCCCAGGCCAATTGCCCCAACAATATTGGGGGTGCCAGCCTCAAACTTGTGGGCAACTCAGCATAGGTCGTTTTCTCGAAGGTCACCGTCGCGATCATTTCGCCGCCGCCTTGATAAGGGGGCATGGCCTCCAGCAACGCTTCCTTGCCATAAAGCACGCCAATGCCAGACGGGCCATAAAGCTTATGGCCGGTAAAGACGTAGAAATCTGCGTCCAGCGCTACGACATCCACATCTATATGCGGCACCGCCTGACTGCCATCCACCAGCACCAGGGTACCATGGTCATGGGCCGTGCGGATGATGTCGGCAATCGGCGTGACGGTACCCAGCGCATTTGACACATGCGTCATGGCGACTAGCTTGGTACGATCCGTGAAGCAGTTTTCAAACTCTTCCCAAATCAGCGCGCCATCATCGTCAATCGGCGCGACCACCAGTTCAATGCCGGTCTGCTCGCGCAACAACTGCCACGGCACAATATTGGCGTGATGTTCCATTTCAGAAAGGATGACCTGGTCACCTTCCTTCAAATTCGCGCGCCCCCAACTGGCCGCCACCAGGTTGATGGCTTCCGTCGCGTTACGAGTGAAGATGATTTCCCGGTCATGCGCTGCACCCAGAAAGCCCTGTACTTTGCGGCGCGCGGCTTCGAAATGGTCGGTCGCAATCTGCGACAGGTAGTAAACACCCCGGTGAATATTGGCATATTCATGGCCATAGACATTTGCCATGGCGTCGATAACAGCCTGCGGCTTCTGCGCACTGGCCGCGCTGTCCAAAAAGGTCAGTTTTTTACCACCTGGCATGGTCTCGGCCAGGATGGGGAAGTCCTTGCGGATCGCCTCAATGTCGAAGCTGGGCGTATTGATGGAAGCCGCGCTGCTCATGCATGGTCCCCCCACCCATCACCGTGCAACCAGGTGCTGGCAAGCCCGCGCAGATGATTGCGCAGTGCCTCGTCACCAATGGCTTCAAACACATCGGCAATAAAGCCTTCGATCAGCAATTGCCGGGCCGTTTGTTCATTGAGGCCACGGGCCTGCAGGTAGAACAGCTGGTCTGCATCCAGCTCACCCACCGTAGCCCCATGGGCGCACTTCACGTCATCAGCAAAGATGACCAATTCCGGTTTGGCGTTGGCCGTTGCCGTGCGTGCTAACAGCATATTCTGGTTGGACTGGATCGCATCGGTGTGCTGGGCATCCTGCCGCACCGTTACCTTGCCCTGAAACACGGACGACGCATGGTCATCCATCACGTTCTTGAAGGTCTGGTCCGACGTGCAATTGGGTACGGCGTGGTCAACATGGGTAATCACGTCCCGCACGTCCTTGCCTGTGCCCAAGCCAATACCGGCGAGGCCGCAATGGGCTTGCTCACCTTCAATAACAGCCTGCACTTCATAGCGCGCGATAGCCCCGCCAGCCAGAAGGGCGAAGCCTTCATAATGAGATTTCTCTGCCAGGGTCAGGCGCGTCTGGGCGATATGATTGGCACCTGCGCCATCATCCATCACCCGCAAATGGTCGAGCCGTGCTTCTGCCGCAACCGTTACCTGGTTAACCACATTGAGCACGGCGGCATTAGCGTCCTGCGCTGTTTCAACAAGCGTTGCCCGGCTGCCCGGCTGCATCCGCACAATGTTGCGGATATTCACCAGCCCCGTCGGGTTCCCCAGATAGATCAGCTGGATCGGCTGAGTGATAGAAGCGCCTTCGGCCACCTCGACCACAACACCGTCGCTCACAAGCGCACCATTGAGGGCGACCAGGGCTTCATCCGGGTTTTCACCACCGGCGAGCACGATCTGATCGACCGTTGTGTCATCAAGGCTGTCGGCAAGGTTGCCGATCGACAAGCCGTCAATACCTTCCAACGCGGAAGACAATTCGGGCACGAACTGACCCGCAACAAAGACCAGGTGCAGTGCACCATCTATCTTCTGCGCAGCAACAGTTTCTGCCAACGCAGCGCTGTCGAGCGCTTGACCTGTCAGCTCGCCACGCAAGGCCGCCAATGACGTATAGCGCCAGGCTTCCCGTTGCTGGCTGGGCAGACCAAGGGCTGCGAACCTGTCGAAAGCCAATTGGCGCCAGCTGGCATTACCATCAGGCAAGGCAGGCCGGGCGGCTTCAAACTGTTCAGCAAAAAGGGGCGTTTCAGCGTTCATGGTTCTGCCTATGCTGCTTCGTCTGCGCCGTAAGCGGCGTAGCCTTCTTTTTCCAGCTTCTGGGCCAGTTCCGGTCCGCCGGAGTCGACAATCTGGCCGTCACGCAAAACGTGCACGAAGTCTGGCTTCACATAGTCCAGCAAGCGCTGGTAATGGGTGACCAGAACAATCGCTTTTTCCGGCCCGCGCATCAGATTGATGCCGGCAGAAACCAGTTTGAGCGCATCGATATCGAGGCCCGAATCTGTCTCGTCGAGGATCATCAGATGCGGGTCCAACACCGCCATCTGGATAATCTCATTCCGCTTCTTCTCACCGCCGGAGAAGCCAACATTGACGGAGCGCTTCAACAGAGCATCATCCATGTCGAGATCAGCGATCTTGCCTTTGAGGAGCTTAAGGAAGTCCATGCCATCCAGCGCTTCTTCACCGCGATGTTCACGCACTGCATTGTTGGCCATGCGAAGAAAAGTCATGCCATTCACGCCCGGCAATTCCACCGGGTACTGAAAACCCAGGAACAAGCCATCGCGGGCACGTTCGTCCGCTTCTAGCTCGAACAGGTCTTTGCCCTGGTAGGACACAGAGCCGTCGGTGACATTGTAGCCTTCGCGGCCCGCAAGCACATTACCGAGCGTACTTTTACCGGCACCATTAGGGCCCATGATGGCGTGCACTTCGCCGCCCTTTACAGACAGGTTGATGCCTTTGAGGATCGGCTTGTCGCCAACCGTTGCATGTAGATTTTGAATCTCGAGCATGACTATCCCACGCTTCCTTCCAGACTAATGCCCAGCAATTTCTGGGCTTCCACAGCGAACTCCATGGGGAGCTGCTGCATGACTTCCTTACAAAAACCATTAACGATCATCGACACCGCTTCTTCCGGGTCGAGCCCGCGCTGCAGGCAATAGAACATCTGGTCTTCACTGATTTTCGATGTGGTGGCCTCATGTTCCACCTGGGCCGAGGGGTTTTTCACCTCAATATAAGGCACCGTATGGGCACCGCACTGGTCGCCCATGAGGAGCGAGTCACATTGGGTGAAATTACGCGAGTCTTCCGCACCCGGCTGGATCCGCACCATGCCCCGATAGGTGTTCTGCGCCTTACCGGCTGAGATACCTTTGGAGATGATCTTTGACGTTGTGTTCTTGCCGATATGGATCATCTTCGTGCCCGTATCCGCCTGCTGGTAATTATTGGTGATAGCCACCGAATAGAACTCACCAACAGAACCGTCGCCCTGCAGAATACAGCTTGGATATTTCCACGTCACCGCAGAGCCGGTTTCTACCTGCGTCCACGACACCTTGGAGTTTCTGCCGCGGCAGGCCGCACGCTTGGTCACGAAATTATAGATACCACCCTTGCCGTCTTTGTCGCCCGGGTACCAGTTCTGCACGGTGGAGTATTTGATTTCGGCATCATCAAGCGCAACAAGCTCAACAACGGCTGCATGCAGCTGGTTTTCATCACGCATCGGGGCCGTGCAGCCTTCCAGGTAGGACACGTATGAGCCTTCATCAGCAATAATCAGCGTGCGTTCAAACTGGCCTGAATTGGCTGTGTTGATGCGGAAATATGTCGACAATTCCATCGGGCAACGCACGCCCTTCGGGATGTACACAAAGGTCCCGTCCGAGAAAACGGCGGCGTTCAGGGTCGCGTAGAAATTGTCGCCCGCTGGCACAACAGAGCCGAGATATTTCTTCACCAGCTCGGGGTGCTCAATCACCGCCTCTGAGAAAGAACAGAAGATAACCCCGATCTCTTCCAGCTTGGCCTTATAGGTCGTGGCGACGGAGACAGAGTCAAACACCGCATCGACCGCCACATTGGGGGAGTTTGCGATGCCCGCCAGCACTTCCTGTTCCTTAACGGGAATACCCAGCTTCTCATAAGTCGCGAGAATTTCCGGGTCTATTTCATCAAGACTTTTGGGGCCATCCTCATCGGTCTTCGGCGCTGCGTAGTAATGGATGTCCTGGAAGTCGACTTCGGGATAGTTCACCCGTGCCCATTCCGGCTCTTCCACCTTCAGCCAAGCCTGGTAAGCCTTAAGGCGATAGTCGAGCAGCCACTCCGGCTCGTCCTTCTTGGCGGAAATGAAGCGGATGATGTCTTCATTCAGCCCCTTGGGGGCGACTTCCGTTTCGATATCCGTGACAAAGCCGTACTTGTAGTCAGCCGTTTCTTCGACGGTCTGTTGTGTTTGTGCATCTGCCATAATTCTAGTGCCTTTCCTGCAGAGCAGGTTCTTCCAAATCGTCCACGCCAAAGACAGCCAGCTGGTCACTGGCCATCTGCTGCAGGCTGATATCTTCAAGGGCATTATTGATAGCGCTGTTTACGCGATCCCAAGACGTGCGGACGCCGCACAGGCTTTCGATCTCACAGGCGCTGGTTTCATCATCGAGGCATTCGGTAATCGCGATCGGGCCTTCGATGATGCTGATAATGTCGGCCGCTGTGATATCACCCGGTGCACGGGACAGGGCATAACCACCTGCATGACCGCGGTGAGACGTCAAAAGCCCACCACGGGACATGGCCCCCAAAATCTTGGAAACGGTTGGGCCGGGGATATGCGTTTCACGCGACAGGTCAGCCGCATTCATGACGCGGGTCGGGTTACGGCGCCATTCATGGGCCATATGCGTCATCAGCAGCACGGCATAGTCTGCAAGGCGGGTTAGTCTGATCATGGTGGTGCTTTCGCTTCAGCCATCAAAATTCGAAACCGTACTTAATTGGTAAGATATGAAATTTCCAGTCCTGAATCCCACATTTCAGCGCTTTTTGCCTAAATCAGACCGATTTTGTCCAATATTGCGCCCCTGAAGGGCCGAATCTGTGATGTCGAGGCTGGTTTTCTTGGGTTACTCTGTCGCCGAGTCGATTTGCGGAGCCTTCCATGACATTGCGCAACCCGGTTGTTATTGCCCATCGCGGCGCCAGCGGCTATTGGCCCGAACATACCGAGACAGCCTATAGGCAGGCCATCAAGATGGGCGCCGACCATATCGAGCCCGACCTGGTGTTCACCAAAGACGGACACCTGATCTGCCGCCACGACCGCTATCTGGGTACCACCACCAATGTGGCCGACTTTCCAGAATTTGAAGATCGCAAGAGGATTAAGCCCGGCCTTGTTGAAGCCCAATGGTATGCCGAGGATTTTACGCTTGAAGAGCTCAAGGCCCTGCGCTGCCGCCAGCTTTGGCCTACCCGCACCGCCGAGCACAATGATCAGGACAAAATCCTGACCTTCGAGGACCTGCTGGTCCTGATCAAACAGGTAGCCCAAGTTGAGGGCCGGACCATCGGCGTGTGTCCTGAGGTCAAACACGCGCCAGATCTATTAGAGCTAGGGCATGACTTTCTACCCTTAGCTCTGGACCAGATGGCGGAGCATGGCTTTGGCGCACCAGAATTGCCCGCCCAGTTCCAAAGCTTCGACCACAAAACCCTGCAGCGCGCCCGAGAAATGACGGATATACCGCTGGTCCAGCTAATCCGGAATGAGGACTTCTCCTTTCAGACGCTCAAGCCGTCCTCTGTGGCAGAAGAGGCCGAACCCTTTGCCGACGTCATTGCGCCGCACAAGTCGCTGATCATTGACCAAAAGGGGCAGGACACTGGCTTGTTGGACCGATGCAGGGCCATGGGTAAGGAAGTCCATGTCTGGGCCTTTGTGGACGAAATGGTGAACCCGCACTTCGCCAGCATGGAAGATGAAATCAGGGCCCATTTGGATTTGGGCATTGATGGTTTGTTCTGCGACTTTCCTGACAGGGCCGTTAAGCTGCGCAATGAATTTCTGGAGGGGACAAATTCATGACCGAAGACAATGGCCGCCTTGCCAACAAGGTCGCCATTATTACCGGCGGGGTCTCCGGCATCGGGGCCGCCTGCAGCCGGCGCTTTGTGGGTGAAGGCGGCCGCGTGGTCATCACAGACCTGAATGAAGAGACGGGTAATTCATTGGCCCAGGAACTGGGTGAAAGTGCTGTCTTTTTGCATCAGGACGTCACGGACCCGGACCGGTGGCGCAGTATCATCGATGAAACCGTGCTACGATTCGGCAAGCTGGACATTCTGGTGAACAATGCGGGCATTGGCGCAGGTGGTCCCATTGATGTTGAATCGCTGGAAAGCTGGCAGAAAATTATGGCCGTCAATTCTGACGCGGTGTTTCTCGGCTGCCGTGCGGCGGTGAATGCGATGAAGGCAAACGGCAGTGGCTCGATCATCAATATGTCGTCGATCCACGGGATGAATGGGGCAGGCTTCGTGCCCGCCTATAGTGCCTCCAAAGGGGCTGTGCGCCTGCTCAGCAAATCTGTCGCGGCCTATTGCGGGGAAATGGGGCTGAATATTCGCTGTAATTCAGTCCATCCCGGTTATATCGAGACGCCGCTGCTCAGCAATGCAATCAATGCTATGCCCAACGCCAATGAGATGTGGGACCAGATTATCGGCCAGCATGCGCTGGGCAGGCTCGGCACGCCAGAGGAGGTCGCCAATATGGTGTTGTTCCTGGCGTCGGACGAATCATCCTTCGTGACCGGGACAGAAATGGTCGTCGATGGCGGCTACCTACTCCCTTGATCATATTGGATGATCATTTACCCCATATAATCAGCGTTGCATATATGCACGCTTGTGCTAGCGTTGTCGCAGATTTTACAGGAGGAGCGACCGTGGATTTTAACGATACCCCGGAAGAAGCAGAATTCCGCGCCGAGGCGCGCGCATGGCTGGAAGCCAATGCCCCCGCCAACTGGCAGAAGCGTATGCAGACCGAAGGCATGCAGGCCGTGTGCCGTGAATGGCAGGCCACAAAATATGATGCAGGCTGGGCCTGCCTGGGCTGGCCGGAAGAATATGGCGGGCGCGCCCTGTCATCGAACAAGTCTGCCATCTTCTCGGAAGAAGAAAGTAAGCTGGCTCCACCATCCGCCGCAATGCTGGTTGTAGGCGTTGGCATGACCGGCCCGATGCTGATGGTCCATGCCAATGACGATCAGAAAGAGCGCTTCCTGAAGAAGACGGCCCGCGCCGACATTGTCTGGTGCCAGCTGTTCTCTGAGCCTGCAGGCGGGTCAGACCTGGCAGCCCTGCGCACCCGCGCCGTCAAGGATGGCGACGAATGGGTCGTCAACGGCTCCAAAATCTGGTCGTCGGGCGCTCATGAATCTGACTGGGGTATTCTGGTAACCCGTACCGACCCCGATGTCCCCAAGCATAAGGGCCTGACCTTCTTCCTCTTGGACATGAAGACACCGGGTGTCGAGGCCAAGCCCATCAAGCAGGTATCCGGCCAGGCACACTTCAATGAAGTGTTCTTTGACAATGTCCGCATTCCCGATGCCAACCGCCTTGGCGCTGTCGGCGATGGCTGGAAAGTTTCCCTGACCACGCTGATGAATGAACGCATGGCCGTGGGCTCTTCCGCCCAGCTGGCTGTCGGGTTTGAAACCCTGTTCGACCTCGCCCGCGACCTCGAAGGTGAAGACGGCCCGCTGATCAAGGATGGTGCCGTGCGCGCCCAGCTGGCTGAATGGTATGCCCGCTCCTCCGGCATTAAATATGCCAATGCGCGGACCATGTCGGCCCTGTCTCGTGGTGACACACCGGGACCTGAGGCTTCAATCGGCAAGCTGGTAAACGGCCCGATGCGCCAAAGCATGTCCGAATATGGCATGAACCTGATCGACATGGCCGGCGGCTTGATGGAAGGCGATGAAGCCCCCATGAAGGCACTGTTCCAGCATGGTCTGTTGGGGTCTATCGCTGGTCGTATCGCCGGTGGTACCGACGAAATTATGCGCAATATTTTGGCTGAACGTGTGCTGGGCCTACCCGGCGACGTCCGTGTCGACAAGGATGTGCCCTTCAAGGACATCCCCACCGGCTCGAACTAAAGCCACCCGAAATGGGAAGACGGGAGAGGCCCCTTCGGGGGCCTTTTCTTTTGCCTAAGTGCCATCCGTTCGTGCCGAGTGGTTTGGCGCATAGCGTCAAATTGTATCGAGGTATGAACGGATGGATGTCCTATGCAGTGGGTGGCCAGTTATCCGTACCTCGATACAAATTGCTACGCAATTCACTCGGCACGAACGGATCATCGAGAACGGTTTTTCTACCTAGCCCCATACGTCTGCCTCGGGTGGGAACACGAGCCTATCGGCATAAACAAGCCCGGGCTCGCGGTCTTCTGCCAGCAACAGCGGGCCATCGAGGTCGACCCACCGAGCACCTTGGGCCAGCAACATGGCCGGGGCCATGGCCAATGACGTGCCCAGCATGCAACCCACCATAATGTCGAGCCCGGCTTCGCGTGCCCGGCGCGCCAGGTCCAGCGCCGCGGTGAGCCCACCTGTTTTGTCGAGCTTGATGTTGATGGCCTGATATTTGCTGGCGAGTGCCGCCAAATCTTCATCCAGATGCGCGCTTTCATCGGCACAGAGAGGGATGGGACTGTCGAGCCCCGCAAGCGCGTCATCCTCGCCCGCAGGCAGCGGCTGTTCGACCATTTCCACATGCAACGCGGCCATCAGCGGCAGCAATTCCTGCAGCCGCTCGATAGTATAGGCCTCATTGGCATCAACGATAAGCCGCACGCCTGGCGCACCCGCGCGGATGGCGCGCAGGCGAATCAGGTCAT
>Ga0255759_10002203_pt1 | contig 17462 bp, 13 predicted proteins | sample 101ome_20_FD_179959 | JGI IMG/M metagenome (GOLD analysis project Ga0255759, IMG submission 179959) | Coastal salt marsh microbial communities from the Groves Creek Marsh, Skidaway Island, Georgia - 101404AT metaG (version 2) | ecosystem: Environmental > Aquatic > Marine > Intertidal zone >...
AACACACCGACAAAGACGAATTGTAGTGAACACCACACGAAGCGCACGACGGGATACACGATTCTATACACAAAGTGTTCCCGAGCATCGGTTTCGTGAGACCTTTACGTTCGCACGAATCGCATACGCACGACCGAATGCGTATGTCGCAAAAATTTCGAATGATTCGATGGCAAGCGTGTAGATCGATGGATCTACGCATCCGTTTTATTGTCATTCTACGCAGATAAGACGTCGACAAGTATCGATTTCGATACGAGATCGAAGTCAATGCGAAACGTACTCTAGAGTCCCCGTCTAGGTTTCGAACGATAAGATCAATGCATTCGAGGGGAAGCGAATCCATCACACTATGGAATCGATATCCGATCGTGTCGTATATACTTATACATTTCAGAATATCGACGAAGTTTATTTGATTGGAGAGGATTTGTACAACTGTAGCACTTGACGAACGAACGCGCTTCGTTGCACGTCCTCCTCTCGAAACTCGACATGATGCCACTCGAATTGCAAATCGTCACCAATTCGTTCGATCAGATCGGCGAGGCCGTTTGTGTCTTCCGGAAGATCGGTCTGCTCCAAATCTCCGGTCAGGAATACGCGCGTACCGACTCCGGCGCGAGTGAGAAGCATTTTCATTTGACTCGCGGTGGCGTTCTGCATCTCCTCTCCGATCACCGTGGCGTTCTTGAAGGTGCGGCCCCGCATCATGGACAACGGCGCCACAACAATGCGTTTCTCGCGAAGGTAGCGCTCGATCTCGTTCGCGGATGCGTAGTCCGCAAGTTGATCCCACACCGGTGCGGTCCACGGCCCCATCTTGTCGTTCAGATCTCCCGGGAGGTATCCGATCGTCTCGCCCTCCACCGGAACGAGCGGACGAGTCACGACGAGCGCGTCGGTGTCTCGATTGCGAAGCGACTCGATCGCGTAGTGACACGCGTGCATCGTCTTCCCGCAACCGGCGGGTCCGGTCGCCACCACCAAAGGAGTGGTGCTTCGAAGCGCATCGTAATATCGACGAGCGCGCGTGTTCAACACGTGAGGGAGCACCGATCGAATGTGCGCCATGGATGGAAAAATGAACCGTTTCGTTTGATGTGGACCTAGTACGATGGTCTTAAATCCGTAAAAAGTTACAGTACCGAGCTGTGCTTCTCGAACAACTCGATGTCGTACTTCGAGATGTAGCCGTTGTTGTTCTTGTCGGCGAAGTGGAACCGCATCCATTCCTCGTTGGTCGGAGGGCGGCAATATTTACGCACGTAGTACGCGTGAAACTCGTTCAGAGAGAGCCTTCCGTCGTGATTGATATCCGCGTCCTCGAAGTCGGGATTGCGAGGACGAACGCATGAGAAGAACCAACCAAAACATGTGCAGAACATGCTTTACTTTATAGTATGCACAAAAGCACACCACTACCGTAATGAAAAATAATGCGATGCGCGACGCACGATCTTTCGACTAAATTTAAATTAAGAACGGAGAGCGAAGTGGAGTTCGCTCTCCGTTCTCCAAGAAAACGGAGGGGTGTTCCCAGTGGGGCTCGAACCCACGACTTCCGGCTCATAAGACCAGCACTCTGACCAACTGAGTTATGGGAACCCAAGTGAACACACGAAAAAGATGCTTAAATAGTTTTTTCCCACAAGAATAAAAATTTGATTATGCCTCGAAGTTTCAATGCAACAGGCGAAACTCATCAACAACCATGAAAAAACGAAAAGCGGACTCCAAATTCACCAAGGACGATTTGCTGAAATCGATCCGGTCGGCGTACAACGACAAGGTGCACGTTTTCTACAAAAGCGGAGTGATCAATATCTCCGAGTTGCACAATCGAGACAAGGAAAACATGATCCGCTTGCATCTCGTCGCGCAACGCGACGGATACCACGTGGTGTACGTGTTCTACCGCGACGACAGCTATCACATCGAGGTTTTTGGTCGAGACGAGTTCATACGCGTAAACAATCGTTCTCGACAGCATCTTCAAGATGTCAAGCGATGGTTGACTCGGACCGACGATCCGATCGAAAAGAAGTGCGAGTGTGGAGTGTGTTGTCGTAACGTAGTTCCCTTCACAAACAATTGCGACATCTTCAACATGCTTTATCGTGTTTGTGGACGTTGCAAGATCCTCGTGTGCAACGTGTGTATGTACAAGATGATCATTGGAGGGCGACTGGATTGCGTGTGTTGTCAGATGCGCGACGCGTATTTGGATCACCAATCGTTGCCGACGTTTTTCAAAACCTTTCAAGACGAGTCGACAATCCACAAAGCGGTCGCTTACCGTGTGATTACATCTGTGTTACAAAATAAGATCTCGTATGAAGAGTACCACCAATTTCGTAACGAGTTTCCGGAATATTGCCCTCATCTCGACGACATTCAAGACACTTATCGATCTTTGTACATTAAATCGTTGTTGTAAGTAGGATTCATGTCGATCCAGGTGGTGGTTGCCAAATACAAGGAGAACATCGATTGGATAAAAAAATGCCCGCACGACACGATCGTCTACTCCAAATCATCTGCGGACAACAACTACGTCCCTCACGGGAAAGACGGCGAGGCGTCGAGTTACTTTCGTTACATCCTCGATCATTACGACGATCTGAAAGAGTGGACGTTGTTCGTACACGGACACGAGCATCATTGGCATCATCCGATGAGTATACTCAAGTCGTGCGAGATTGATACGAAATCGCTACCGAAGACATGCAAGTTTTTTTCGGCGAATCACGGAAAATGGGGCATCCGTGACAAGTACACCGACTATCAGTTGCAGCACAAAACGATGCCAATTATGATCAATAAGAACACGCGACGCGACGTGATGCCGTCCGAGCTGACGTCCGACGAGTACACCGAAGCGCTGATTCAGCTGTTTGGAGTCGAGGAGTTCAACGCGATGATGAGTAAGAATTTTCCCAATTCGAACAAGATCGAATACCAAATATATCCTATGAGTTCGCAGTTCTACGTACACAAAGATCGCATCCTAGCACGTCCTAAGTCATTTTACCAAGCGTGCTATCGAATATTCGAGGACATGGACCTTAAGCGCGACAACACGCTGTCCAAGCTTCTTTCGAAAAAAGCCAAATGCGCGCATTACCAAAAAAGAAGAATCGCCGGTTTTTTCTTCGAAGCGTTGTGGCATTACATTTTTGGAGAGGAGCTGCTCTATCGTCCGGTGTATTTCGCGTACAACAACTATCCGTTTCGAAAGAAATGACACGTAAATCATATTGTATAGCTCATTCCATTAAATTTGTTTGGGTATTTTGAAGAACTTGATCATATATTGTGCCAATTATTCATATTTTTGTCGTATAAATTAGACAATTCGTCGTACAGTTCGACGTTGAAATCTTTTATCTTTTTTAAAAGTGACAGTGTAAACATATTATTGAATGATATGGTATCATTTGGTACGAATGATTTGTTCAAAGGACACAATATCTCATTGTTTAACGATAGCACAAAATGTAAATGAATGTCCCACGGACGAAGGATGTGACCAACATCCGCTAACTTCATTAACAAGATTAAAATGTCCTCACACCTTTGAGGTTGGAAATTTTGTATAAAACTTTGATGTTTGATGAGATCTGTGTATGATATGAGTTTTATGAAAAATAACTCGTCGTATTTAATTTGATATTTTTGGAGAATACAAATAGCACGTAAAAGATGGTGTTTTTCGTTATGTGAACTCGACGAGCACATTGTAGAGACGCTGCTGATTGAATCTTCTCTTATGAAAAGTTGATCGTCCGCTTTATAGATGTGTTTGTTGTTTGCAATATCTACATTCGTCAATCCTTTATGATCGATATCGTGACAGAGGAGTGCTATGCAGTACGTGAATTTTTCCACGTTGGTCATCTTTTTCAACACATTCTTACATCTCGTAAGCAAACATATACCCAACTGAAACACGTCGTATACGTGTACGTGGTTATGAAATGCTACATCAGCGTTGTAAAGATCATAAATATCTTCGAACAGTTTATCGTATGTGGGCAACCAAGGTAGTTTCAGAAATTTCATGAAATATTTGATGTTGTGCCTCCATTCTTGAGAGGTAATCGAATTGCGAAACTGATAATCTTCCAATGAGGGCAACAATTTCGGCTTGAAACAACGATCCAACAACATTATTCTTTACCCTTATCGTATGTTATTACAAAGTATTCATATCAAATGTTTTCATTTTTTTAGATAGTAATCGTACGATAAACATATTTCAAAAAATGTCCACGTAGTATCTGTACAGTTTCTTCAAACGATAAACAGATTTTTTTTTCTTTTTGTATTTTCGAGCTCCTTTCTCGATCGTATCGTAGTAGGCGTCTTCGATGTGACACAACATTCGATCGTCAATGGTAGAAAAAGAAAAATCGATATGCGACCATATGATGTCCTTGATATCGATGGGAAGGTGCCGTTTAGTGTGGCGATGGAAAGCGTCATCCAAAATAGCGTACAAACATGATTTATCGTACATGTGCTCTAATAAACGATCGTACGACGTGTATTCGAAAATCTGCGTCACCATCTTGTCCTCCTTACTGTTTGGGCATGTTTGTGGCCAAACGCGCGATTTGATCCAAACATCGCTTGTAGTTGTCGTAGTGCGCGTCCATACCGTTTTGTTCGTGTCCTTCGTACGTTTTAGAAGATCCCGCGCCTCGATGGATGGCATCGGAACCGTGACTCCATGGGAGCTCGTGAATCGTCCTCGCGAGCTGATTTTGTCTTCGAGGATGAGTGCTCGACAAAGTTTGGATCGAATAGCCTTTGAGGTGAATCGCCGCACTCAACACCAAATCGTCGCTCACGAAACACTCGGTGCACGAGTTTTGTAGAATCCGACGTACCCAAGCGGTATCCAGATGTTTTTTACGATACGCGACACCGGACCATCCCTCTATCAAATCGACGCATTTCGACGACTCCAATTTCATACGAAAAGGGTGCATTCGTGGCAAATTCCAATAGCTGAGATATTTCCCCAAGCCTGTGATTACACAATCATGTACTTTACATTGTTCGATTAACTTCTTTAATAACCCTTGAGGTAGCAGATTGTCGTCGTCTACACTTACGACGATGTCGTTCGGATTTTTGAGTCGTTCGATTGTGTGAACGATCTTGGTAGCGGGTCCGAGATCGTCGTCTACGATGTGGACGTATTTTTCTATATTTTTAGGAATTTCATACGGCGTCGACGTCCTTCTGAAAATACGCGGAACGTTGATGTGGATTTCGTCGAAACAGTCCAAGTCGGGCATCATAACAAGGAGTTTGTGGATGTGTTGTATACGTGTCGGAGTGGTGGTCAACGACAACACGCATTTCATAACACAACCCTATTATTTAATAATACGTATAATTATTCAATTTTCAAATGAACCCATGTAGTAAACATGATGTTCGTGGATGAAATTGTGGTGATACCCTACGGTAGCATCGAACAACGGATCAATGTGATGATCGACGCGAGCTTAATCGCGGAACACGTAGGGACCAAAATCTCAATGATATGGACACATCCCACCATCGAGTACGACTTCATTTTCTTGAACAACATTCGTATGATCACCATGGAGCATTTGAACGGCAAAAACTACAAGTACAACCCGTCGATTGACGTCCAACTGCAACTTTTGAGAGAGTGCAAAGTGAGCGAGGAACAAATGATTCTGGTGTTGGAGTCCAAGACGCCGATGATCCATCCGCACATGTCGTACGTGACGTACATGCAAAAACGTACCAACCATTATCAGTACCTCTTGAAGGAGATGATCTCCGGTGTGATACAAGGGCATTTGAATTTAATAACTCCTGTGAACCCTACATGCAAGTATGTGTACGGTGGCGATTTGGATGGATACGTGCGCATGCACATCGACATGGAAGAAGTGAATAAAATGTCCCCGGAGGGGGAAGAGTTCCTCAAGATGTTGGCCGCGAGCAGAGCGGACATCGTCGTGTGCGACCATTTGAACGAGTTACACTTCGCGATTCGCGCCGCTTCGATACGAATGATACCGGTCGTGGTTCGGTGCAAGATCACGGATCGGAAGGTGTTTTTGCCGCACTATTTTCCGTTCGTGGCGTGCGACTTCATGGGGTACCCGTGTGTGGTCTTCCCTAGCATGGAGAAGCTTTTACCGATCTCCACCTAAAAAATATGATCCACGCGGTCGGCTCGTGTTCCTTTTGACTCTTCGTTATGGACACGAAGGATATCCACACCTACCCGGAGCTGTTCGAGCAGCTGAAGGCGATCGCGCCGAACCGCTTCTACCATTGGATTCAGGAGAGATGGAGAGGCAAAGATAAGCAGGAGTCGTGCTTGCGCATGTTCTCGAGTATGAATTTGATCCACAAGATCGAAGCATTTCGACGTTGCAACGGCAACTTCAATCGTCGCACGCTCAACTTCGAAACGACGCTTCGAGACGCGTTCTACGACTCGTCCGACAACCCCGTCATGCTGAACGACAAGGGGGACGCCTCCGATTTGACCTGCGTGGATCGTGAGGATTCGAAGCATTTGTTGGTCACGACCTCGAAGAACCTTCGAGCGATCGGGGTGAACAAGTTGGACATCTCCTCCATCGTCACCTATTTCAAGGAGTACGAGGACGACGGTTATCGAATGACTTTATGCATCTGCGTGCCGAGTGTAGAGGATCTGCACAAAATCGCGACTCAAGCGAACGCCACGAGCTCCAAAATCGTAAATTACATCGAGTCGGCCGTCGTCGTCGATCAGAACGATTTGTGTCGCGCGTTCCATCGCTTTCGTGATCGATACGACGGTGTCTCTCTCGAGGAGGCGCTGCGATCGGACCGAAGCGAGTGCGAGCTGCGTCTGAGGATTCATCAGACGGCGACCGTCGCGAAGACGCTCCGACTCAAGCGCGAGGGTGTGAAGAACATGGTGTGCGGACAGATGCCTCGAAGCGGAAAGAGCTACGTCATCGCCGGATGCATCGCCGCCGACAGCGCCCACAAGGAGACCTGTCGATACTTGGTGATCACCCTCGCCCCGAAGGAGACTCTCTCTCAGTTAACGCAAACGTTCAAACGTTTGAAGGACTTCACCGTGCTGACGCTGACCCCCCATACGCGCGCACGCGAGTTGGGGCCGCGATCGATCGTGGTCTGCTCGAAGCAGTTTTTGCAAGGGAAGCTGGAGGACAAGAAGAAGGGGTGGTGCAGCCGCCTGAGCTTCGACATGCGCTTCGTGGACGAGAGCCATTTCGGCGGGACCACCACCTTGGCGAAAAGGACCCTTGACTGCTACGGGGGGAACTGCTTCACCATGCACATCACCGCGACGTACTCCAAGCCGGTGAACCGATTCTCGATCCCCCGGCACCTGTGGATCACGTGGGACATGCAAGACGTGCAGTGGTGTCGCGACGGCAATCGCTCGGCGCTCGAGGCGAGGCATGGTGACGAGATGCGCGCGGAGCTGCGACGCTACTCCGATCGGGACTTGGCGGAGGAGTACTCGGACTGTCCCGAGCTCACTGTGCTCACGATGCGTCTGACGGCGAAGACCGTTCTGCCGGAGAGGGGACCTTACGGGTGGTCGAGTGGTGCGTGTTTGCTCTTGAAGCAGGGCGTGGAGGACGGGCGGCGCGTCGTGCAGGCCGAGTTTCAGAATCCCAAGGAGACCCTGAAGATGTGGCGTCTCATTTTTGGCAAATACGACACGTTCGGCGTGCCGTCCGAGAACTACCCGAGAAGCGTGGTGTTCATGAAGCGCATCGAAGACATTTGCAAGAACCCGGTGACCGCGTCGAGATGGCAACCGGACGACAACGAGCCGCTGCTCATCCTCGCGTTCCTCCCGAAGGACAACATCGCCACGCTGTCCGCGGCGACGAAGGAACTGCTCACCACGCACAAGGTCATTCCGGACTACGACATCGTGTGCATCAACAGCAAGGTCACTCCGAACGATCCTAAGGGTGTGGTGAAGGAGGCGTACATGAAGGCGAAGAACCTAGGGAAGCGTGGGGTGCTCGTGCTGAGCGGAAGTCAGTGCAGCTTGGGCGTGTCGTTGGAGCAGTGCGACGTGGTGCTTATGTTGAATCGAACGTGTCAGTACGATCTGTGGTACCAGCAGGTGATGCGTTGCATGACGGCCCATCCGGGCAAACGTCGAGGCTTCGTGGTAGACATGCATGTGCAGCGCGCCATCACGATGAGCGCGAGCATGGCGGCGAACGTTCAACCGCAGATGAATCCGAAGGAGGGGATGCTCTTCCTCTTCAAGGAGCGTCTGCTGAACCTCAATCCGGACCATTGGATGCCGTGCTTCGGGCTGACGTCCTCGAAACTCGACTCCATGGTCGAGCACGCGTACAAGGGGTTCATGGCGAACGCGTGCGACGCCCTCAACCACACGTTGGATCGCATTCGGTGCAAGGAGATTTCCTTGGACGAGAAGACCTTGACGCGTTTCGCCAAGCTGTTCGACCGCGACGCGAAGAAATCTTCAAAGCCACCCGAGCACGAGCTTCAGCCGGGAATCGAAGTCGTTCGAGTCGAGGTGGAGAAAGACCTCGAAGAGATCGAGAAGGTGGCCAACGCCGCCGAGGAAACCGACATCGAGAGGGATGCCGCGAACGACGCGCGTCGATTGATGGACGTGTTTCTTCGAATCGTTCCCTTGCTGTCGATTTTGACCATCGACAACGATACGACCACCGTTGAGACCATGTGGCGATCTGTTGCCGACGACAAGTGTCTAAACATCATGTTGTACTCACAAACACGGCAGTGGTGGGGCGCTGGATTGACACAGACAATTTTCGACAATCTTATGAAAATGTACGTCAAGAATGTGTCTCAAGATCCGGAAATCGCCCAACTCGTGCGTACGATCAAGGACCTGTTCGTCGCGAACAAAGGCAATCGTAAGGAGTTGTCCAAGCTGATCGACTCGTACATCATTCCGGAAGCTACGGAACGCCAAGAGAACGCGGAGGTGACCACTCCGCATCTCCTGCGTCAGAAGATGCTGGACGTCGTGCCACCGGAGTTCTGGACTTCGCCGCAAAAGGTGCTGGAGCCGTGTGCAGGGAAAGGAGGATTCCTGATCGACATCGTGGACCGCTTCATGGACGGACTGAGCGAACGCATCGCGGACGAGCACGAGCGATATCGAGTGATCGTGGAGGAGTGTCTGTACTTCGGAGACATCAATCCGGTCAACATCTACATATGTAAGCTTCTATTGAACGCGCACGGAGAAACCCGGTATCGATTGAACGTGTTCGAGGGCGACACGCTGAGTTTGGACGTTCGAAAGGAGTGGGGGCTCGATACCTACTCCGTGATCATGAATCCACCCTACTCGACCGACCCCTCTCGTCAAGACGCTTGCCCGCTGTTCCATAAGTTTGTGGACAAATTCATCGACGGTGGGCGATTGATGTGCGCGGTGATTCCCTCGAGGTACTTCTCGGGTGGGAAGGGATTGGTCACCTTTCGTCGCAGCATGATGAACCGCAAGGACATCGTGTCGATCACCCACGAAGACAACGCGTCGAAGTGGTTCGGACGGGACGTGGAGATCAAAGGAGGGGTGCACTTCTTCTTGAAGGACGCGCAGCGAAAGGGAACGTGCGACTTCAACGGCTCTCCCTACAACCTGTCGAAGTACGACATCGTCGTGAAGCCGAAGTATCACCCGCTGATCGACGTCACTCGCACGCTACCAAGTGTGGGATCGTTGTACTGCCCTTCGAGCTACTTCAAGGTGCGCACCAACGACTCTCGTCTCCTGACGGAGGGAAGCGTGAAATGCTTCGTCTCCAAAAAGAAGAGCGTCGACACACGGACCATGATGCTGAAGGACTTCAAATTCGACGAGAACGACCGATTTTGGAAGGTGATCACACCTCGAGCCGCGCACAAGGCGTTCAGCGGATTCGGAGAGCTCCTCGTGGCCTCTCCGGACGAGATCTACACCGACAGCTACATCGGCTTTCGGGTGAAAAACAAAGCGGAGGCGAAGTCGCTACAAAGCTACCTTCGCACCCGCTTCGCCAACTACATGCTGGGCAGTCGCAAGGTGTCTCAAGACATCTGCGCGAGCACCTGCGCATGGATTCCGTTGGTGCCCTTGGATCGCGAATGGACGGACGAACAGGTATGCGAACACCTGTCGATCGACCGGTCGCTGTACGAATCGGACCTTTAGACTCCGATCGGACCGTTAGACTCCGATCGGACCGTTAGACTCCGGTGGACCCGAAGCCTCCCGCACCGCGCTCGGTCGATTCGAGCGCCTCCGGATCCACAAGGTTCAAATCCGGATAGCAAACCGGTAGCACGAGCAGTTGCGCGATGCGCGACTCGCAGGGCAGTTCGATGTCGTCGTCCGAGTGGTTTCGAAGGAGCACCTTGATTTCGCCCCGGTAGTCCTCGTCGATGATGCCGGCACCCACGTCGATGCCTTTCACGCTCAGTCCGCTACGCGGAGCGATTTGTCCGTAGGTTTGCTTCGGAAGCTCGATCTTGACTCCGGTTGAAATGAGCACGCTTCGGTGTGCGGGCAGCACCACGTCCTCCACCGTGGTCAAATCATACCCGGCGCTTCCCGCAGTTTTGCGCTCGGGAGTCTTCGCGTTCGGGTGGATCTTCGTCACGTTCATGGTTTGGTTCGCCATTTAAAAATCTGTTTTTTAAGGAGTACGTGTTGTGATTGGATGAAAACGGTTTCAGTCAAATCAATTTTTTTTGGTAAGAAAAAAAAACCGGTGGTTGCAAAAAACAAGTTGTTTTTATGTAACAACATTAATCGATGAGTCATTGCGTTAAAGCACTTCCTCGTACGCTTCCGGAACATGTCCTTGCGAAACGGGAGATTAACGCCACGAAAGCAGAAATCATCAAATTGATGAAAATTCCTCAAAAAAAACCAGCGGATGAACAACGTATCGTGACCTTGTTCAGTCGCTTGGACAGCCTCTACTCGGAACGCGCTCGTCGGATTCGGATTATCGACTAACGTAACACTCGGCGAATGCTGCTGAGTCCGTTGGATCGTTGAATGTCGATCACGTGCGTGGCGGCGTGTTTTATTTCTTCGAGATGGGTCACCAGCACAATCTGATCGAACATGTCCTGCAGGCCGTTGAGCAGACAGGGCACGCGCATCAGGTTGTCCCGATCGAAGCTACAAAATCCCTCGTCCATAAACAGCTGCTTGCACGCGTACTTCGTCGCCCCGGTCGCTCCGAGACCGAAACGCACGCTCAAACCGACCATGAATCGCTGCGCGCCCGACAGCTTCTCGATGGCGATCGAGTTTCCTTCGTCCTTCACTCCCCACACGAGGGTGGGTTTGTCGTTCTTGTTCGCATCCACCTCGAAGTCGAACTCGATACGAAGCGATCGTTCTCCGAAGATGGCGAGGAGCATCTTGTTGGAGTACTTCACCGTGCTCGGTAGGAAGCTGTCGTTGTACACCCACGCCTTGTATTTTTGCATGGTGTCCACCACATGATCGATGAGCGTACAGCGCGACTTCGTCTTGCGCATGGTGTCGTCGAGCAACTTGACGATGTGATCGAAACGAGCGCGAGTGGCCAACGCGCATTGGTGTTTGATTTCCTGTTCGTGCTGCTCGCGTTCGCGTTGGGTCAAATCGTTGAGTCGCGCTTCGATTCGATCGCGCTCGGCTCGATAGTACGCGAGCTTGGTGTCCACGACTCGAAGTTGCTCCCGCGTTTGAACCATCGCGTTGCATCCGCATCGATACGCGTAGCCCGCTCGGATGTTGTCCGTAAGCCGTGTCGCATCATCTAGCAAGGTCTCCGCGTCCTCGAGCGCCGCGCGCGCCTGTTCGTACCGCAGTTGCTCTTCGAGTTGTCGTAGGCGCTCTTTCTGTTTGCGTGCGTCGCTCAAATCCTTCCATCGTTGAGCACGGTCGCGCATATCGCGCAACATCGCCATCTCGTCGTATCGCGACAGTAGTTGGAGTCGTTGTTGAATCGAGTCGGAGGTGATCTGCGCCACTTGATACCGTAACCCTTCTTTTCGTGCGCGCTCCGTTCGTGCCTTCTCCTTTGCCACCTCGAGTTGCTTGGAAGATCGCTCCACTTGGTGTTGTAGCTCGTGAAAATTGGAATTGGCCAAACGAACCTCAGCTTGATCGTACGCGTTCATAGCGATCGCGCGTTGTTTCCGAAGGACCGAAGCCGAGGTTTCGCGTCGAACGCAGTGCGCACAGTCAGGGTCGAAAGACGCGCAATCCAAATGGAGCCGCTCGTCCAGTTGCGAGATCTCCGTACGTCGTTGCTGCACCTGCTCCTGATCCAGGGTGGTCGCTTTCAACTGCTCTTCGAGTTGTTGGAACTCCTTCGCCAAACGTTCGGCTTTCTTTTCGACTTGCGGTTTGTAGCTCCAATTCTTCGGAGGATCTTCCCGATCGATCACAAGCTTGAGGATCGCTCGATGTTCTTCTAGAGAGGAGCGCAAACGCTCGATTTCCGATTCGACGTCCTTTTTCTGCACCGTGTTCAACATCTCCAGAGCGCCTTCGGTCAACATGCGATCCAAACGTTCCGGTTCGATCTCCGGGGCTTGAAGCGACTCGCAGTCCATATCGCAATCCTTCAGCGTCGATCGAAGCGCACCGATCTCCTTACGAAGCGACGCGACCGAACGTCGCTTCGTGTTCGTGTTCAAAGCGAGGGTTTTCGCACGGAGTCGATCGACGTCGATCGCTCGAACTCGTTCTTGTAGCGAATCGTATCGAACGATCAGCGCTTCCAAGCGATCGCCGTGGGTTTTCTCGCCACGACCGCAGGCTTCTATCGGGAACGGAAGCGTAAGGATCGGGTACGAGGTGAGTTGAAACCCGTTCTGTTTCGCCTCTCGGAGCTCTTTGCTCAATAATAGCTGCTCCTCCAAAAGCTCCTTGAGAGCCTCCTTCGGCTTGGACAACTCGAATTGCGCTTTCATCGCCTCCACACCTTGTAGTTCGTCGAGCGATCGACGACAATCGCGGAGCTCGTTTCGAAGCGCCTCCAGCTCCCCCGGAGACATCGTCCGTTGTTTGGACAGCTCGATTTCGTTGCCCTCCATTTCGGAACGACATCCGTTCAGATAGGTGTTCACGTGCGCGACGAAGTTTTTGTACTCTTTTCGCATCGTTTTCAAAAACTGACCCAGCTCGTTGAAGTGCGTGATGTGAAAGGCGTCGTCGAGCATCTCCAGCTGTTTCGTAGAAGTCATCGCCATGAAGTCGCAATCCACACTTTGGGTGATCATGTTGAACAGCATGAACTCGGAGGAAGTGCACACGTTCCTTTGGATCCAATCGTTCACGGTGGCTTTGGTGCTGTGAAGGGCGCGAGCTTGACCGTCCACATACAAGCAGGTGTCGGTGATGACAAGACGAGGAACCCCCGCTTTCACGTTGACACCGAACTTACGATGCACCGTGTGTTTCACCCCGTTCAACTCGAATACCACTCGGATTTGTGAGACCTCCTTTTGTTTCGGTTTTTGATTGTTCAAGATGTTCGTTCCAGATTTTCCACGCGACGGGATCGTCTCGCCGAACAATCCTAAGACGATCACCTCGAAGAACGCCGATTTGCCGTACCCGTTGGGCGCGTTGATGAGAGTGATCCCTTTTTCGAAGTCGAATACGTTGTGCTTTCCGAACGCTAGGATCCAATCGAACTCCACTCGACACAGCTCGAACTGACCGGAGACGTTGGTGAAGGAGCGCTTTCCCGCGTCGTACTTCAGGTAGAGCTTCTCGATGTCCCTGTTCGCTTTGGAGATCGACTCCGAGATCCATTGGTGGCTTTCCGTCGGCGTCTTGGTCAAAGGGTCTTCGATTTTGAAATCCACCGTACTCTGCACCACCTCGCGCCAATCCGGATTGTCCTGAAGCACGCTCTTCGGCAGTGTCTTCTCCAAAAACTCCATGATGGTGTCCACTTTGTTGAGCGTCGCGACGTCCGCGTTCTTCTCCGCCGCGTACTGACCCACGTCGTACACGTCGATCTTGGACTCGATCTGTTTCTCGGTGAAGAATCGGTGCGTTTGCTCTTTCAACATCTTCATGCACTGCTCCGACGGCACGGTGAGTCGTACATGCGCGTGAGAAGGCAACGGACGATCGTCGAAAAACTGCAGAAGCGGAACCCATCGACCGTCGTCGTACAAACGCAGCTCGTACTGTTCGGTGCGAGGTACGAGTTGCACTTGGACTTCATCCGCGGTCGAGCTCGAGTCGAGCTTGAGGTCGAGTTCTTTAGACGCGGGAAAGGCGTGCATTTTCACCATCGCCCAAGGGTTCGGAACATGATGCGCCTGTTCGAGTTCGACTCGTTGTCCGTTCACGCGCCACTCGAGATAGCCGTGACCGTAGACGTCTTCGCCGAAGTCCTGTTGCAGCAACGATCCCGGATAGCCGTACGTGACGTGCTTGGTTCGCACCACTTGTTGGATGTGCACGTCGCCCAACATCGCGACGTCGTAGTCCGAAAACCAAGTGTCGGGGATCCCGTGCGTGTTTCCACGGTTGCTGTTACGCATCATACAGTGCGCCAACGCGATTTTGGCGGTCTTGCGTTTTTTGGACGGTTTGGGAAACGCGGGCAAATCGTCCACCGTCCCGGAGCCCGCGCCTTGACGCAGGATGTCCGTGATGGACACGACCCCGAACTCCAGATTGTCGAACAGGTACACGCCGGTGTCGCTCAGGTAGTGCACGTTCTCCGGAAAATACTGCTCGTCGTCCGACTCTTGCAGCATCGCACGGATCATGTCGTTGCATTTGTCGTGGCTCGCCTGTTGCAGATCGTGATTGCCTTGGATCAGGATCACCGTGTCGACCAACTTGGCTAATCCGTACACGATGCGCTTGAACAGATCCATGCCCGGGGGAGACATCTCCGTTTTGTGATGAAACACATCGCCACAGATCACGCACGCGGTCTTTCCAGAAACACGACCCGTTTGCTCTCGAATCGACGCTAGCACGTTGTCGATCACGATCACGTACCGTTCGTAGTAGGACACTCGCTCATTCCCTTTTCGCAAATGTAGATCCGCGAAATGGTAGACGCGCTCGTACATCGTCGTGCGATTTACGATGGATAAATGCGAAGGTTGTAATGGTACAAATCAATTTTTTCCTCAAAAAAATATTTTCCGCACGGCTTCTCAAGTGTTTTTGCAGCCTGCCCTTTTTGTTGAACGGTTACATTTCGGGTGTCGTGGGACGACGCGAGTGGTTATATTTTTTATTACGGATATCCGTCTTATATATAAACTATATGTAAAAACCCACACATCATGAGCTTCACCATGTTCGATCACTCACTCAGCATCCCTCAAGACGTCGTCTTCACGATCCCCGGCAACCCCACCATTATCGAGGAGGCGCCCTGCGCTTCCCACGAGCTCTGCGAGGAGGACAAACAGCCCTGCGCTTCCCACGAGCTCTGCGAGGGGGACAAACAGCCCTGCGCTTCCCACGAGCTCTGCGAGGGGGACAAACAGCACTGCGATTCCCACGAGCTCTGCGAGGGGGACAAACAGCCCTGCGATTCCCACGAGCACTGCGAGGGGGACAACGCTTCCCACGAGCTCTGCGAGGAGGACAAGCACTGCGAGGAGGACAAGCACTGCGAGGAGGACAACGCTTCCCACGAGCTCTGCGAGGGGGACAAGCACTGCGACAATTTGTTGATCTGCAAAGAGGACCAGTTGTGTTGCGAGATCGAATGCCAAATCGACTGCTTCGTCGAGGAGCTTCAGTCCATCAAGCTCAAACTTCGAAACATGCACGAGAAACACCGCAAAGTGGATTCTCAGCTCACCACTTGCATGGCGAAGTGTAGCGATTTGACGGTGGAGAACGCCGGTCTTCGTGATCTACTGAATCGTACCACCTTGAACTACGATGACTCGCAAAACTTGCTCTCCAAACTGCAAGAGACCAACAAAAATCAATCGGAAAACTTGAAACAATTGAAGACGGAGAAGCTCGTGCTCGAAACCTTTTGTAAGAAGACGTACACCGAGCTTACAACGCTGATCTAGACTCGTTGCAACACCGAAACAAAAAGGGATTGTCCATCTTAATGCCTGCGAATTTGATTTTTCTAGGCCCACCAAAACCGAGTTCGTCTCCCGGACGCAACAACGTGAATTGATGGATGCGCTTGTTGTTCACGTAGACACCGTTTCGACATCTTACGATCGGATGCACGCCGAAACGATCCCCTTGTATGCACACAAGCATAGCGTGTCGACGAGAGATCATTTTCATCGGCATGTCCAGAAGAACGATGTCGTTGTCGCGATCTCGTCCCACATGGATCAGGTTACCGTGTTGGACACGTAAGGATTCTAAATCGTACTCCGCGTCGTTCGAGACGAGATGCATGCGCGACTTGTCTGATCATATTGATTTATGATTTTATTGTTTAGATCGAGTTTAAAAAAATTGATCGTCAATAAGACTATGCGCTACAAGGGTAAAACACCTCAATACTGTTGGTAAAATTGATTTCTATCTACATTACTTGTAGTGATGATGATGATATGTGAACTCATTTGTACATGAGTAAAACCGAAATGTTACAATTTGTAGTTTGTCAAGAAACAGGTTGTATGCATAGGGTTTTGGAAACTGTAAAATATTGTATTGTACATGGAGGACACAACCGATGTATTTATGGCACATGTGTCAAGCTGCGGTCTTCGTCCGAAGAATCGTTCTGTGATGTCCATAAGCAGAAACGAAAACGAAAATCTGATTTCTGATTAATCCTAAAGTTCTCGATAAAAAAACCCTACGATTCGATGTATAATGTCGAGGTTATCATTTTTTTACTCGTGATCAATTTGGACATCGCATAACTCTTCGCACAATGCATCCGCTTCCATGGACGCGTCCACCAACGACATAAACTGTTGGATTCGTTGTAATTTGTTTGCGACATCGTCTTCGTTCGGATGATCCGTCAAACGTTTCCGTAAAATAGCGACCATTCCATCGAACAACTCTTGCATGCTCGAAAACACAAAGCATTTCGCATTGGGATCATACATGATGGTTGAGGTGATTTTATCGCGAATGATACGCTTAACATATCCTTCGTCGTCGAATAACATGCGATACGGTATCCCGTACACATGTGGTTCGGTCTCGTGATTCACTATCGACGCAACGAGTTCGTAGAATGCGGTCTCCTTGGCGTGTCGAACTCCTTTCGTGCAGAGCGTGTCGACGAAGGGAAACAGGTCCGTTAAAATATGCATGATGATGATGTTTATCACTTATTGATGTCGAACTTCAAATTTTTTGTTGTGTCCACTTCAAATTAGCTTTCTTCGGGAGTCCATTCGGGTGGTTCCAATTGCAACGAGGGTTGCCCTGTGAT
>Ga0255759_10002207_pt1 | contig 17451 bp, 7 predicted proteins | sample 101ome_20_FD_179959 | JGI IMG/M metagenome (GOLD analysis project Ga0255759, IMG submission 179959) | Coastal salt marsh microbial communities from the Groves Creek Marsh, Skidaway Island, Georgia - 101404AT metaG (version 2) | ecosystem: Environmental > Aquatic > Marine > Intertidal zone > Salt...
GTTCAGAAGAAACAAAAAATGGAAGATGAAATCCAAACAATGTTCAAGGTTCGTGCATTCAAAAAAGATTTAGATGAATTAGAAAGTAATCTAAATGAAAAACAAAGATATCAAGATAACATTATATCTAATATAAACATCACAAAAGAAAAACAAAAAAATATTACTACACAATTCAATCTTATTACAAGTGAGATGGAAAGAGCAAAATCACAAGAACAGAATGTTGTGTTTAATGAACAGATATCAAATGAGATAGAACATTTAGAAAATGGTTTAACTGATTTAGATTATCAATTAGATGTTGTTACTGATAAACTAACAAAACTTCATGGTGATATTCAAGTATTAAAAACAAAAGAAAATCAAATCAATACGAATATTGATAAAGTAGAAGAACTTGAAGATTCACACCAAGCATATCAATACTTACTTGAGGCAATCAAAAGAGATGGTGTACCATATGATTTAATCAGTAAATCATTACCGACTGTAGAGGGAGCTGTAAATGATATATTAGCACAAATAGTTGATTTCAGTATTATCTTTAATATGGATGGTAAACAAATCGATACTCATATTGTTTATGATGATGATAGAGTATGGCCTTTAGAGTTATCGAGTGGTATGGAACGATTTATTAGTTCTCTTGCCATTCGTGTAGGATTGATGAATGTAAGTAACCTACCAAGAAGTAACTTCCTTGCTATAGATGAGGGTTGGGGAACAATGGATAGTGAGAATTTAAATTCTGTTGCACAATTATTCCAATATCTGAAATCGGAGTTCCAATTCTCGTTAGTTGTTTCTCATATTGAAACAATGAGAGATTTTGTTGATACCTTATTAGAGATTAAAAAGGTTGGGGGAAGTTCATCAGTTAGGTTTAGTAGGGATTGATGGTAACTTAGGTTTACCTGTCTTCATCCTACCTAACATTTGATTCAAATACGCCGAACAAGTAATTCGGTTATCTTTGCAATAAACCTTAAACCAGTTCATTAAGTCTTCATCTAATGTAAAATTATATCTTTTCTTCATATTATACTCACTTTATACACACTCCATACATATAAATAAGTATATAAATTTTAAATTTTAATATTTATTATAGAATCAATAAAATGGAAATTTCATGCCAATAATAAAACGAATTAATAAATATCAAGGATTAAAGGATATAGATGTTCTTGTCGAGGAAAGTGGGAAAACTTCAAAATATTTTCAAGTATTTGAATTTCCTGAATCACTTGCACAAGGTAAATCATCTTTCCTAATTGCTGGTTCAGCATTTTTAAAAAATAATGTAGAATTAAAAATAGAAATTTTAGATGCTGGTGGAAATACAGTTTATACAGAACCAGTTCGTGGATATCTTGAGGGTAAAGCAAGAAGAGTATCTATTGAGATTTATGAAGATGTTGTACCTGGTGATGGTACATTATACATTGTAGGTGAGTTAAGACCTAATTATAGGGCAATCACTAATGTTGAAGAAAATCAAGATGATATATTTGGTTATAATCCAAGAGATATAGATGAGAGATATGGAACTACTGGTAATGATATTCCATCTGAATTTCAAAATGTTTATAATGTTAGGTATTCAAGAGAGATTTTTATCAATCCTGTTATTCCAAACACACAACCAATATTTTTTTATAAACAACCATCTATTGCAGTAACGGAAATTGTAAAACCATTTATTGAAAATCAAGCTCCACCAGACCCTATAACAATTACAGGTAGTATTAAGGTGGACCCAAATCCTGATATTGATTTACCAGTTATCTTACCACCACCACCTGAACCAACTCCAGTTTTGTTCGATATGGACCCCGTCGACTTAGAGTTAATAGGGCAAGAAATTGAAATATTTAAAAAGACTAGAAAAGCAAAAATCAATCCATTTAAAAATCAAAGTTTTCGTTCTCGTGGTAGAAGAGTAAGAAGGTCATCACCTGAACAAGATAGATTTAGTATTACAGTTGAAAGTATGCAACAAGGTAGTGAGAATGATGAAGGTTTTGTATCAAGTGCATTTGTTGGTGGAACAATTAGAATTAATAGTCCTGTAGTTGATACAACAAGATATCCATCTACAAAATATAGAATTCCTACATCATATACTTCAAAAGTTAAAAAAGTAAAAAATAATAAAACTATTATACCACTTGATGATTTTTTAATTGAAGATATAAAAACAGGTGAACGAATACCTGTAAAAATTATTACAGATAGTAATACTGAGAGTAATGGTGGAGGTTCGGGTGGTAGTGGTACTGGTGGTACTGGTGCTGCTGTAACAATGAGTTATTCACCAACACCTACTGCAAGTTTATCCACAACACACTTTAGGTCTTTTGCAAAAGTTACCACATCAGGATTAAGAACATTTAGTGGTGATGTATTTAAAGCAAAAGTATATGCAAAATCACAAGGTGCTTTAGGAGATTTTGAACCATATTGGGAAGGTCCAATTGAATCACCACAATTATTAATAGACCCATTTAGTGATACGGGTTTTGTTAATGTGGGATATTTTCATAAACAATCTGTTATTGATGATTATTGGATTAGTGGTTCAAATACTACCGTAACAAGAGATGATAGTAAATTAATTGATGGTGTAGAGATTAGTGGTTCTAATTATTTAAAGAACGATTCTGTAACATTTGAAACATCTGCTAGTTTTGAATTAGAAAACAAGGTACCATATACAATACAATTTAATTCATATTTTTATAAAGAGTTAGCACAAGATAATAATTTAAACGATGTAACAGATTTTGATTGTGAGGTTCAAGTTGCTGAATCTGCATTAAAGGATGGTGGTTTACCTACCGTATATGAAACACTCGGTAGAATAAACATAGATAATTTTAAAAATGTAAAAGAGGGTGAAGTACCAGATGTATTTGCAACATTTGTAACACCAGCAACAGGTGACCCTAAATTAAAAATAAGACTTAAAGTAAATAAAGGTAGATTAGTAGTTAATGATATTGTTGCAAGACCATATAGTGAAACAAACTTTAATCCAGATTATTTTGAATGTATATTCCCACTACCTTATCCATTACCAAAAAGACCTGATAAGTATGATTTTTTAGTTGAATTTTATGATATAAATAATAATATAGCAGAAACATTTGCTATAAAAGAGGGAGTAGATTTTATAGGGCCAAAAGTTGTTGTTGGAGATGGTTTAGATAACATATTCTCTGGTTCGATGTTAATCGGAGAATCTATGGAGATGTATGGTGTGAATCCAGCATATTTACGAAGTGTAGGATACAATGGATTTCAAAATTCTATAGATAGTGGTACTGGTGGATTTATGATATTTAGTGGTTCAGTTGATGCCCGAATATCCGCATCTGAGGCAAGTGGATTTGAATATAATGGTGGTGTTGGATTAGAGATTGTTGATGCAGGTGGTGAAGTAGATAGATATCTAAGATTCAGAACTCAACCAAGTATTTTTGAAGTTGTAACAGATACATTCTTCTTAGGTAGTACATCACAATTTATTAGTGGTAGTAATACTAACATAGAGATTAGTTCAAGTAATTTCCACTTAACACCAGAGGGTGATGTAACCATGAGTGGTACGATTACTGCAGAGGCTGGTAATCTTGGTGATTTTCAAATCATAGATGGACAAATTAGTGGTAGTAATATGACACTAAATGCAAATAATTCTACTCTATTTAAAACAGACCAAGGACCAGGTTCAGATAGTACAGCAGCATTTCCTAATTTAAGAGATGAATATTATATTGATTTTTCACCAACCGTAGAAAATCCTGATAACTACTATATCAAGATGGGGCCAAACTTCATGGTTGATAAAGATGGTATCTTGATTGCAAGTGGAGCAGAATTTATTGGTACGATTACCGCATCTGCTGGTTTGATTGGTGGATTTACAGTTGGTTCAGCATCATTATTTAACGGAAGTGAATCAACACCAAACTTTTTCTTAAGTGGTAGTGCAACAGGTAATGATGGTACAGATAAAAGTAATTTATTTATTTCATCAAGTGGATTTGCAGTAACTGCAGATGGAGATATCACAGGTTCTGCTGTATTGTTTACAGGTGGTAAGATTGCTGGATTTGAAATCGATGGTGATAAATTAAAACAAGGAACTTCATTTCATTTAGATGGAGGAGCTACAGGTAATAATTATTTTATTTCAAGTTCTAATTTCCAAGTTGAGGCAGATGGTGATGTAAGTGGTTCAAGTGTATTTTTTGATGGTGGTAAAATTGGTGGATTTACAATTGGTGAATCTACAATTAGTAGTAGTAACTTAATAATTGATTCATCAGGAGATTTAAGAACTCGTAACTTTAATCCATTTCTTGCTGGTTGGAGGATATCTTCATTAGGAAACGGAACCGCAGAATTTGAAAACATTAGAGTTCGTGGAACACTAAGAACAACTACATTTGAAAAGGAAACGGTAAACGCAGTTGGTGGTATGTTGTATGTTGGAAATGCAACTGTATTATCAGGTTCTGCAGCTTCAGATGATACTGCATTATTTGTAGAAAATGTTAGTGGATTTGAAGTAGATGAAATTATATTTGCAAAGAAAGTAACAGGAACAGGATTTACAAAAGAATTTATGCAAGTAACAGGAAGTTCACGAACTGATGAATCATCCGATACAGATTTTTCTGGATTTCTTCATGTAACAAGGGGATATGGAACCGCTCTAACAGGTTCTTATTTCACCGTACCAACAACATTGAATGGTGGTATAAATGCAACTCAAACAAATATTACCGTTGCAAATAATTCACTTTTACAAAATACTCCTGTTATTAGAATTGATAATGAGTTAATGAAAGTAACGGGTTCTGCAAGTACAGATACAATTCATGTATTTAGAGGAATTGATGGTACAGAAAAAAGAGCACACACAACAGGTACGGATGTTAAATTATTAAATCCAGATGCAGCATTTTTAGCTAACTTGGTATCACCAGCAGAACCATACACCGATGGACAATCTATTGTTTCAACAGGTCGTTACATAGGTGGAACAGGAAATAATACTACGGGTAGTGGTTACATAATGTTGAATGCAAATCCAACAACAGGTGATACACCATTTATAGATTTTGCTGAAAGAACAGGTAGTGGTATTTATGATATGAGATTGAGAACCAGACTTGGTGATTTAAGTGGTTTGGTTGGAACTCGATTAGGTGATGAAGTAGCTGTATCTGATAATCCTGGTTTTGGATTAGCAGCAGAAAATGTATTCTTATCAGGATTGATAAAAGCAAATAGTGGTTCTATTGCTGGAATCAAGATGGAATCAGAAAAATTATTTGTAGGTAATGGTACATGGGGTAATTCAAATACAGGATTTTATCTTGATTCAGAATCTTCAATGAGTTTAGCTGATAAATTTAAATGGGATAATGGTACTTTAACAATTGAGGGAACTGTAAATATTACAGGTGGTGATTTGGCCGGCGTAACATCAGAATCTATTGCAACTGAAATACAAAATATTACCGTTGAATTACCTGATGGATTGGTTAGTGGTTCAGACCAAATTTCAGATGTAACGGGTAGTATTTCTTCATCGTTAGCAAGTAGAATAATGACAGAAGCAAATGGTGCAATTATTGCAACACCAGATACATCAGGTTTGAGTGGGTTAATACTTAAATCCACACACATGGGTTATGCTAGTTCAGGTACTTTTAATTCATACATAGGGAGTACTGGAAACTTTTTATTTAAAAACAATGATGATAATTTAATTTCATTTGGTGAAACACAAACAGGTGGTGATGGACAATCCACAACAAACTTTGTACTTAAAGCAGAAAACACATACTTTAGTGGTTCATCAGTAAACATTCTTACAGATAAATTCTTTTTGGGTAAAGATAGTCAATTTATTAGTGGTAGTCTTGGAACTATTCAGATTAAAACACAAAACTTTGAATTAGAATCTACAAATTTAAGTGCATCTTCAGATGAACAATATATTTCATTAGGTGCACCTACAAACACAACCGATTGGTCTGGTAGAGATGGTGTATGGTTAAGTGGTAGTGGTGAATTTAATTTCCAAAGTAGTTCACAATTTATACGAAATATTGGTACTGATGGTGGTATGGAGATGAACTTTGGAAACTTTAGTGTTGATACATTGGGTAACATGACAGCAAACTCTGCAAGTTTTAAAGGTACAATAGAAGCAGGTGCTGGATTCTTTGGTTCTTCGGCAACACAAGGTTGGAATATTTATCCAAACAAAATTGTAGATAGTAGTAATGTTATTGAAATTGATGCTACACCAGGTTCACAAAATATCACAATCACAGGTTCTGATGACTTTCTTGCAGAACTTGTACCAGATTTCTCAACAACATCTGAGGTGTTTAGTGGAGCAGGAACACCATTAGTTGCAACAACAATTAGTAACACTAATAAAGTGGATAGTGGTACGATTTCAATCAGTAATGGTAATACACATAATGAAACTACTGATTCATTTTGGAGATGGGCAAGTAGTGGAACTCCATCTACATCAGTATTGGAATCAGTACATTCACCAAGACCTGTAAACACTACCACAAAACAATTAGATAGTGGTAAAAAGCATGTTATAAGATTTACTGCTCTTCTTGAGGTTGATGTAAATACTTCTACAGCAAATGATGGTGGACTTAGTGATTATTTTGTATTGGGAGATGCAACTACATCTGGTAGTATGTATTTGATGAAATATGATACAGATGATACTTCACATACAGAAGTTGGAAGTTTAGATTTAGCTACTTTTGCTCATCCTGAAACTTTTCAAGCAGGTGGTGGTACTACACAAACATATAGTCGTAGTTTTACTTTTAGTACTTCTCATGTACCAGGTGCTAATGAATATTATTATCTTGCAGTAACAGATTTCAAAGTAACAAATAACGCACTTACAGAGTATTATTCAACCACTGGTGGAGCAAAAACATTTACAAATGCTATTAATGTGAGTGGTGTACGAGTGAGTGTAACATCTGCAGAGTTTCAACCAAGTAATAAAATCACTCAGTTAGCTCCAAAAGGACTTCAAACTGTTTTAATTGGGAATAGTGCTCTTGAAAATACTGCTAATTATTATGTACGAACAGATGTAAATGAAAGTCTTGCAACAAAAACTTATCCTAAAACTTTAGATATTTTAGGTTCTACAGTAGTTACAGGTTCTGTTGTGGTTGCTGAAAGAAACACCGACCAAGCAAATACAGACCAAGTTGTAATAGACCCATCAGCAGGAACACAAATTACAGCCACAGGTGGTTCGATATCAGCAACTGGTAATATATCTTCAACAGGTGGTTATTTGATGTCGAGTGAATATGTTTATTTGGGTGGAAGTACAAATAGTAATTATTTTAGAAACTTTGGTACTACAAGTGCTGGTCATGGTATTAGGGTTCATGTAAATCAAGGTGGTGGTATTTACGCTTGGGATTTCTTATTTGAATCTGGTGGTGATTTCCACGCTGATGGAGACCTTGTTGGATTCTCATCTACGGTTACATCGGATGAAAGATTTAAAAGAAACATTCAAGATATTAACTATGGATTAAATGATGTTTTAAAACTTCGTTCAGTACAATTTGATTGGAATGAAGATAAACAAAATGGTAAACATGATATTGGGTTGATTGCACAACAAGTACAAGAGGTAATACCTGATGTTGTTAAAGAGGTTACTACTTTAAAAGAAGAAGATTCTAAACATTTGACTGTTGATTATGCTAAACTTACTTCTGTATTGATAAAAGCAGTACAAGAACAAAACGAAAGGATTGAAGAATTAGAATCAAGGTTGGAGAAGTTAGATGGCAATCACGAATAGTGGAGAAATAAAACTTTCTGATTTATTTAAAGAACAGAACGAAACTACAGATAATCCAGCTGCAGATTCGGATTTAACTCTTGATTCTTTTTCAGATAGTTATGGTGCAAATGCATCTACAGTTGGAGTTTCTCGTGCAACATTAACAGGTGATGAAGATAAGATTTCTCATTTTTATTCTGCAACCTTTCCAGGTAATTTTAGTTTTGATTCAATTAATATTGGTTCTCTTGGTAATCTTATTGGTAGTAATGATGATACATTAGTTGGAACAGAAACTTTAGTTGTTGAGTTTCAAAAAAATAATAATGTTCAATCGGGTGATACTGCAGATTTATCAATTGTACAAAGTAATGGTAGTGATTTAACAGGTACAAATTTAAATGTATCAAGTACTAATAATGCTGATAACCCAGATAGCTATTATGAGGTAAGTTTAAGTAGTGTTAATTTAGATAATACTTTTGATGGTTCAACTGTAAAATTAAAAGTAATTGATTCTAATAATTCTTTTGATAGTAATTTTAGTAGTACTTTTACTTATCGTGATAAATTATCAGGTGGTGGATTAACTTTAACTGCAACACCTACTTCAGTTAACGATTCAGGTGATTCAGTTTCAGTTAGTTTTTCTGGTACTGCAACAGAAGGAACTGTTAATTCTGTAACTATTACAGATATGGATTCAACAGATGGAGCAGGAACTACTGATGGTGGTATTATAGATGGAACTTATAATTCAATAGCTGATGATATTGATGTATCAAATGCACCAGGTATTTTAAGAGTTACAGCAACTCTACAAGGATTACCAAATAATTCAAGAAATAGATTAACAAGTATTCAAGAAACTATTGCTATTCCATATACAAGACAAATTGATAATCTTCAAGGAAACACAACAAATTTATTAACAGGTAATAATATTACAATAAGTGCTGATTCAAAAGGTGCTTCAAGTACAACGATGAGACTTGGATATGATAACTTAAATACAGGTACTTCATATGATGCAAGTAGTGATAAATCAGTTGATAGTGTATACAAAGCAGAATCAGAATCACAAGCATTTACTTTAAATCATTCATCACCAAATAGTAGTACGAGTAGAGAAGGCCCTTTTTATCCAAAGGCACATTATTTATCAGGAGATGCAAATCTTACAATTGGTACTGCATTTCATGTTTATCCTAATTTAGTAATTAGTACATCAGGAACTGCCGGTTCGGTAGATGTTGGTAGTGGTGCTCAAAATTATAGTGCAACATTAACAAGTGGATATAATGCTGGTATAACAATTTCTACTGATTTTCCAGGTGTAAGTGATGTTACTTCATTTGGTAGTAATCTTACAATCACACCGAATAATGAAAATGGTTCATTTGATATTGATTTCACTGGTACAGCAACAGCAAATTCTAATTTTACAGAAACAAAAACTTTAGTAATCAGACCAAAGGTACTCTCTTTAACAGAAGCATCTTCGTTAACTGCAGTAGATACTCTTGGAAGTTATTCCACAGGATTAACACCTACAGGACACCCCACTAATACTGCATTTAGTTTTTCTACTACACGACAAGGTGATAATATTGTTGAATCAGAAACAAATTGGACTCTTCCAACAGGATTCACTACAACAAGTGGTGGTGATGGTAACTTTACATTAGCAGGTAATTTTGGTAGTGGTGTTAGTAATGGTACTAATACTTTTAGAGTTACGGTTGCAGGTGGTGGAGCAACTTCAACCGAAGCAACTTATAATGTAACTGCTAACAACTTAACACAACAAGCAATGTCAAGTATAACTACGGATAACCAAACAGTTAGAAGAGGTGAATCAAATGGGGTTGTTGCTAATTTTAATTCCACTAATGTAGATAAAGTGGATGTTTACCTTGTTCGACAAACTACATTTGAAGGTGGGGAAGTGGATGGTGGAGACCCACAATTGTTATCAGCAGCAAGTGGTGATAGTTTAACCAACACGAAAAACACTTCAACTGCACAAACCTTAACTTATAATGTACCAGACTTAAGTAGAAATACTATTGGTTTATATGATGTTTTTGTACGAGATGAAGATACTACAGGTGGAAACTTACCAACATTGAGAACAGATGCAACTTATGATATTCAAGTAAAAGATAAAGCACCAACAACACCAGGTAGCTTCACTACTGCAGGTGGGGGGACTGGTGCTTCTCAAGGATATAGTGGAGACCAAGTAATTAGTTGGGGTGCAAGTACTTATGGAGTACGATACAAAGTTTATCAAAGTGCTGGAGCATCTGATAGTAGTTATAGTTTATTTGCAACTACAGCAACTGCAGATAATCCAACGGAAAGTACAACCATTACTGCAGATGCTACAAATACAATAAATCGTTTTTACAAAGTGTTGGCAGAAAATGATAATTCATCTGCTACAAATTATGGTGGTGCAAGTATAAGTGATGAACAAAGTTCTTATAATTCACCAGTTCAATATATTGTTTTTCCAGTTGCAGATAATTCAAAAAATGTGATAGATAACAATGGTGCAGTTATTCGTTCTACATTAAATAATTCAACAAATACAACACTTACATTTAATCCATCCACTCAAACAGATTCAGAATCATTTGTGAGTAGAACTTATAGTTTAACTTCAAATCCAAGTAGTGCAACATTAAGTAATGCATCTACATCAACATATGGTACACATGCAACATTAAATACAAACGCTAACACAGGTACTCATGTTGTTCAATTAGTAACAACTGTAGAGGGTGGAAGAGAAACCGATACCACAAGTACAAGTTCATCTACAATTTATATTTATCATTATCCTAAAATTACTGATATTAATATGGATGGTGGTGGAGCATCTGATTCTGATACAATTAGTGTAAAGGTTGGAACAGATGCTTCAGAAGATGTTATTCAAATACAAGGTGTTGGACATCAAGGTTTAAGAACTACAGCTTCAAACCAATTTTTTAAATTTAAAATTGTTGAAAGTGGGGATACAACCGCTCTAAATTCTAATGGTGAGGTAGATAGTGCTCCTGGTGAGTTAGTGGATTCACATTTAACAGCTCAATCAGCAGCTGTTGATATGGCAGTAGATATGGGAAGAATTCCATCTTCAGTATCTAATTCAATCACAAGTGCTAAAGTATTAGTACAGTTTTCAAGTAATGTTACAGGAGATAATGTATCAATTGCAAATGGGTTTGAAGTTGGAACCATTACATTAAATCATCCAACGATATTTCAAATTTATCAAACAACAGGAACTACATTACCTGAGGATGCATATCTTGATAATAGTGGACAATCAACAACCAACATAAATTTTAGTGGTGCATTTTTATTATATGGTAGTTTAATGACAGAGGGTTCACCATCTCAAACACTTTATAGAAATAATAGTGGAACTTTTGAAGTATATCCTGGTGGTAGTAAATTTTTCAGTATTCATGCTTTTAATTTAAATAGTTCTGGTATTCAAAGAGATGTATTTAGAGTTGGTGCTGGTGGTGCAATAGATTTATATTATAATTCAGAAAATGTTCCACCAAAAGCACCTACAAATCCTTCAACAAGTACTTATTCACGAGTAGCAAGTATAACAAGTATTGATACACCATCAAATTATACATGGGGTTATGCAACTGGACAAACTATTAATTTAAATGGACAAACCACTACATATGATGTAACATATAATTGGACTGATAACTCATCAATTGAAGATGGTTATAGAGTGAGTTTGAATGGTGGTGGATTTTCAAATAAATCAGCAAACACCACAAGTCATACTGAAACCGGTCTTAGTGCAGCAACACACACTTTAACAGTAAAAGCATATAGAGGAACTAATGAATCATCCACGATAGATATTGGTGTTACCACATCAGGTACATCAGCTGTTTTTGTTCAAGCAGTATTATATGTAAGTGTAAGTAGTGGTGGTGGATATGCTTGGTCGGAACTTAATAGAACTAATATTGATAGTTCTTCAGGTGGTTCAATCACATTAGGTGGTACAGATACACCACCGCCACCTCTTTCATCAACATATGAAAGTGGTGCAACACCAACAGGTTTAAATAAATACCAATTTAAATTAATTGCACAAGCAACTAACTATGGTGGAACTACTATTGCTACAAGTAATGCATTTAATGTATCAGAGAATACAAATCTTAAAATTACAGATTCAGGTGGAGATGCAGGTGCAACACTTACAAATATCGATAACTTCACTTACGGAGATTTTTATTGGTATGGGTTGGAATCAAGTGGATTATCATTAAATAGTTCAGGTACATCTCGTATATATGCATACATTAATGATGCTACAAATTATTTAACCAAAAATGTTAGTGGTTCGATAACTAAAACTGAGGGTGCATCAGATGCAGGAGATAGATTAGGATATAACCCAAGACAAACAACATCTACTACAGTATCTTATCCAGGTTCTTATCCACTCAGTTTTAGCCATATGAATCTAAACACAAAAACTCTAATGAGTAGTGGATTTGATAATGTAAATGATAAAATATTTTTTGTAATAGATGGAACACTTGGTCCTGCACCAATAGATGAAGCATTAGATGAATACGAATTCGAAGTAACTTCTGATGGTTATACAACAAGGACATATACTTTAAGATTAGAGAGTGCAAATGAGGGTGGAGCAGGTACTTGTTTCATCGTTGGAACTCAAGTGATGTTATCAAATGGAACTTGGAAGAACATCGAAGATATTACATTTGAAGATAGTATTAAATCTATTTCACTACCGAATGCAATTGAAAGTCATGATTTCAATGTATATGGACAATGGGAAGAATCTTCACTTGATGGTATGACAGAAGAAGTTTCTGAACCTGTATTTATCAGTAGAGATACTTTTTATGATTATTATAAATTAACTCTTGAAGATGATAGTGAAATCAAAGTAACTTGGGAACACCCGTTTGTAATTTATAGAGATAATGTATATAAGTGGAGTAAAGCAGAAGATTTAGAAGTTGGTGATGTATTAGTTACGAAAGATGATACAAAAGTTTCTATTGATTTAATAGAAGAAATTTCACAAGATGATGAATTTGTTACATTAGATGTTGAGGAAGTTGATACTTATTTAGTGAAGGCAGGAAATAACGCGTTTATAGTTCACAATTCAGATAAAGGTGGTGGTTATTAATGGAGTATGATGTATATTATTCCACAGGTGGTGGAAGTTTGGTTATGGGTGGTGCCGATGTATGGGTAAACAAATGGATAGAGGTTGTTGCTCCACATTTAAAGGTAACACCTAAATTGTTAATTCATAGAAACAAACCAAAACAAACACAAGAACAAATACAAACATTTCAAAATAATGTTAAATCAGGTAGAGGTGGAAACACAGGTAGACAAGTACATAAAAAAATAGAAAAAACTTATAAAGAGATTTTAAATGATGATTTAGAACATTATTGGCAAGGTGATGATATGAAAAAGTTCAAAGAACTTTTAGATGGTGCAAGAAGAATTCATATTTTACATGGTTATTATGCACCACACAAATACATTCTTGATAATAAAGATAAAATTCATTCAAACATGGTTCATGTATCGGTGAATGATTGTTTATCTGCAGTAGATGTTTTAGGTTTGGATAAATCATTTACATTTTTTATGGAAAAGAAATGGGAAGATGATATTTGTAATATAGCAAAAAAGGCAGTATGGATTGGTGTTAATCCAGGTAAGATAAAATCAGAAACAATTCACATTCCAAATTACTATGAATTTAAACACAATAAAGATGTATCAAGTAGTAATGAAATTGCATTCACATCAAGAATGGAAACAAGAAAGTGTCCACATTTTTTAAGTGGTATGAAGGCAAAACTTTTAACAGACCCTAAAGATATACATTGGTGGAAAAGAAACTTAGATATTGATAATTCAAAGTGGAGAGTATATAGATTTAATTGGGAAACTTTAGATAGATTCATGGGGCAAGATTGGGGTATATCACATTCTGCACACATATTTGAACCATTTGGATATTCAATATTTCAGGCAGTGGATTGGGGTAAGATACCAATTCTTGCACACGATTGGTTACCACAATATGATTATCCATTTAGAGCATCAACACCAGAAGAATTTAAAGAGCAATATGAAAAGATTTGTAAATTATCAATTCAACAAAGAAGAGATGTTTTATTTCCATTGAGAGATTATTTAAAACAAGAATATGGTGATAAAGAGGTTTGGAGAGAAAAACTACTCGAAATATATAACAATTGATATTTATAATTGTAACAAAATAGGGAAAAATAATGTCGACAACAGCAGGTCAGAACTTATCATTAGGAAAACTTAACAGAGCAGTTAGTTCTTCTATTGCTAATTACACTTCGGAAACTTCATTAGGACAATCTGGTGGAAGTAAATCAGCTGGTGCCCACATTAGTATGTCTGCATTTTCGATTGATTCGGTAGATAGTGTTACAGGTTATGCATATCTATGGGAACAAACATCAGAAACTTATACTATATCAACCACTAATAACGGACCATTATTTAATACAAAGATAGGAGCATCCTCTGATAATTTCACTTGGAGTATTGATACAGGTGGTAGTGTTGCTTCAAATAGTGGAGTAAATGCATCAATTTCTGCAAACGCAATCTCAAATGCAAACACAGGTACGGGTGATGATAGTGATTGGTTTCCAGCTGGTACAAATAATGTTTCTGCTACTATAACTGGTAAGATGGCTGAAGATGGACAATCAGACGGATTTAACGACCATGCTACAAATTATAATACAAACAGAACTAAAGCAATCACTATTGTGGATTCATATGGTGGTTCACCAGTTTGTTTATTAGTGGGTACACCAATTGAAATGGCAGATGGTAGTTTTAAAAATGTAGAAGATTTAGATATTGGTGATTGGGTGTTATCAATGAATATGCCTGGTCAATTGGATGAAGATAATGAAGATTGGAGAAGTTCAAGATTTTCTGATGAAAAAACAGAAACATTCACACAACATTCCGCAAGTGTTCAAGATATTAACTTTGATTTTGCATACAATTATTGGAACATCAATGATGGTGATGAGCTAATCACAGGTGAACACGAAATGTTATATAAACCAATTGGTGAAAACACTTGGATGTGGCAATTAACACCAAACATGAAAGTTGGTGGACACTTAATGGATAAGAATGGAAACGAAGTAGAGATTACTTCAATAAATAATATTAGTAATAGTGATGATGGATTCGAAGTTGTACAAGTTGATGTTGAACCATTAGATGTTTATTTTGGTAAAACATTTTTAGTACACAATAAGGGAAGTAATACGAATCCATTCTAATAATAATTAAAAGGTTCTATGTATAGAGGTATATTAAATCACGATTTTATAAAACATTTTATAACCACTAATGGTGAAGAGTCTGAAGTATCATACAGATGGAGTCATGGTGCTACTGATAAACATCTTGGTGATGGGATGATTATATATTCACTTGTCTATTTTTTTAAATTCAAATCATTAGTATGTTTAGGAAGTGGTGGTGGATTTATTCCAAGAATAATGACACAAGCTCGATATGATTTGGGAACGGAAGAAATATTTGATGAAGCAAAATTAGAGTGGGGTGAAAATGGTTCTACTTATGTTGTAGATGCGATGAATGGTTTTAATGGTGAAGTAGATTGGGAAGAAGAAGATAGTTTTTATAGAAAAAACTTCACACCTAAAATTATTAAAGAAACAACAGAAAAGGCATATTATGATTTCTTTGTAAAACAAGATATCAAAATAGATTTACTACATATTGATGCAAACCACACATTCGAGGGTGTGAAAAAAGATTTTAATTTATATAGTAATATTATGAACAAAGGTGGTATCATTACAATACACGATACAGATAAAGATTATGTTGATAATTTTGTAGAATTAGATGGACATAAAGGAGATGATTTATCTGGTCCAAGTGAATTTGTAAAAACTATAGATAAGAGAAAATTTGAAGTGTTTAATTTTTTTAATCATGGAATTCAAAAAGATAAACCAAGTTCGACAGGATTAACAATTGTGAGGAAAAAGTGAATGATTTTGAAATATTAGTAGAATTAGATTTCGAAGATTTTTTAGAACATCAAAAAGATATTTCTGGTAATTGGGTTTCAACATTTAGACCAATAGATTTCAATACAGAAAATTATGAAAAAAATATTGTGTTTTTAGGTTGTTCTATAACTTATGGATTGGGTGTAGATGAAAAAGATACTTATCCAGCAAAAGTTCAAGAGTTATCAAACAATAAATGGAATTGTATGAACTTTGGTATTTGTGGTGGTAGTATTGATATGGCATATTTGATATATCATAAGATTAAACATTTAGATATTGATGCAATTGTTTTCCAATGGCCAAGTTTTTATAGAAGAGCTTATTTTGAAAATGGAAAATTAATTCAGTATTATCCAACATTAACAAAAGAACAATTTGAGTTTTATGGTGATTTTGCAAACATATCAGATATTGATTATTGTGTGATGAGAAACTTATCTAATATAGAATCTATAAATGGATTTAAAAAAGTTTATAATTTATCACCAAAAATTGGTCATGATAGAAAAGATTTATTTAAAAAGTATGGTATAGAAAATATATTAGATTTTCATTATTATTATGAAACACCTAATACACATAGAATTGAAGATGGACATCCAAACGAATTATGGTATAAAGAATATGCAGAATATTTATTCAAACAGATTTTGTAGACAACCTTGGTCTTTTGTAGAGGTTCATCAAAATGGTGATATCTTTAATTGTTGTCCAGGTTGGATTACAAAACCATTAGGTAATATACTAAAACAATCTTGGGAAGAAGTTTGGAATGGTGAGGTTGCACAAGAATATAGACAATCAATGTTAGATTCTTCTTTTGAAAATTGTATTAAAAATAATTGTCCACACTTATTAAGTAAAACTTTAACAAAAGAATCACCAGTATTTGAAAAAGATGATTTAAATTTATTATGGAAAAAATTAAAAGTAACAGATAATACTGGTCCACTTGTAGTGAATTTTTGTTATGATAGAAGTTGTAATTTATCTTGTCCAAGTTGTAGAGAAGATATAGATATGATATCAACAAAATCAGAAAGATATCAAGAGATAGAAAAGATACATGAAATTGTTGTGAATGAAATAATTAAAGATGCATATAGATTATACATTACAGGTACAGGTGACCCATTTGCAAGTCCATTTTTTAGAAACTTTTTACAAACATTTGATAAATCAAAACACAAAAACATTGGAATGATACACCTACATACTAATGCTAATCTTTGGACAGAATCAATGTGGGAAACGATGAGTAATGTTCACGATTTAGTAAAATCAGTTGAGATATCTATTGATGCTGGAACAAAAGAAACTTATGAAAAAGTAAGAAGAAATGGAGATTGGGATATGTTGATGAAAAATTTAGAATATATCAATACAATCAAAACATTAGAAAATGTA
>Ga0255759_10002209_pt1 | contig 17445 bp, 21 predicted proteins | sample 101ome_20_FD_179959 | JGI IMG/M metagenome (GOLD analysis project Ga0255759, IMG submission 179959) | Coastal salt marsh microbial communities from the Groves Creek Marsh, Skidaway Island, Georgia - 101404AT metaG (version 2) | ecosystem: Environmental > Aquatic > Marine > Intertidal zone >...
CTAGAGGATAGATTTAATTCTTGCTCATTAATTAATACTACATTCGAAGCTCTTCCTGATGATTTCACAGAAATTTCAAAATTAGCAACCATTTGTTTGTTTCTAATTCTTTTTTTACATTCAATCTTTGACACAAAAGAGTTCATATCCAAGCTAGCATTTTTTGTAACTCTCAATGTTGAAGATTGAGCCGATGGTTTGGCTGAAGTGTTGCTGGAACTATTTGATGCTATAGATTTTTTATTTGTCTGTGTATTAGACGAAGATTGTTTGTTTGCCTGGGGACTTGTGGGTTGAGATGATGGCTTAGAAGCAACTTGATTGCTTTGCATTTTTTCATTTTCTGATACTAGATCAGAGTAGAAACCTATCATAGATTCAAAATCAACAATTGACTTATTTAATGCAGGCGTATCAGTTGAAGAAAATTTCTTCAATTCATTTAATAGCCATTCTGCTGAATTTATTCCTTGTTTTGAACCTAATCGCATAGTTGGTTCATTCATAATTGTTTGCATTGAAGAAAGACGTTTTGTTAAGTTTTTTAAATTATTAACCATTTCACGGTCTTCTTTGGATTTAGTTATTAAGGATACCTCGCTGTAAGCATTTAATGCGTCATTCCATTTTTCACTTGCGTACAGATTTGCAGCATTAGCTTTTAGCTCTTCAAGCATTTCAATATTTCTTTTCTCTTTTATCTGATCAGCAATATTTTGCACTTCCTTGTTTCTCGGATATAAGCTGAGCAATGTATTCGCTTGATCATATAATGCATCTAGAGGTTCAAGACTATTAATAAACTTATTACTTAATTGATCAAATCTTTGCTCATATAGAAGCTCTTCAACTTCGTCTCTTAGACCAACCAATTCTGTTGTCATCTCATTTATGCCAAAAACAGAAATAGAATTATTTATTTTAGATAAAAGCACATTTTTTTGGTCTTCAGTTTCGCTTGTTATGAGTTCGCTTTTGAATTCTGCTAAACTCTTTTTAATTTTAACCCCTGTTTCGCCCTGAGATGCTTGTTTCTTGAGACCTAGTAAAGTTTCATTATATTGATCGCCAAGTAATAATTCATCAATTAACTCGATAGCTAAATCAAATTCATTAGCTGCAAGCAGTTCTTCTATCTCTATAACTCCATCTTCAAAAGAGTTTAAGAAATTTATACGAGCAACAGCTTTTTCAATTCTTTTATTAGTAGGATCATAAATCAAAGCTTCATTAAAATAATCAGCAGCCCAATCCGGTCTATTTTCTTGATATAAATACTCTTCACCAAGCTCAATACTTTCTTTAACAATTGCATCAGCCTCGGTTAAAAGCTTAGCAATTGTGGTTGCTGCTTCTTGATACTGTTCAGCAGCATTACCAAAGAATCCATCTGCAAAGTCTGCATCAGCATCTTTTCTGCTCTCAAGCGCAGACCTAAGCATAACAATTTCATTGTTTGGCCAGATCTGCATGTCTCTATCAAGAGCTTCAAGGAAAATTGCATTAAATTGCTCTTCTTGAAATTCAGCCTCTTGCCTTTCAACACACTGAGGCGTCATTACCGAACAATTCATAACAAAGGATTCTACGAAGCTTTTAGCAGCTTCATTTTCACCATATAAATCATCCTTGAGATCAGCTAAGGCTGATAAAGAAAAGAAAAAGATTACTGCTAATCTAGAGCAACTATTCATGCTTATATTATTTCCTTAAGCTTTTTTCTACTCTATATAATATTAGAGCCAATAAAACTGCAGCAAAAGCTGCAAAGAACTTAAACATAACATTCATTATGCCTACAGCTGCTGCAATCATTAGGTTACCCTCTGTAGCTTTTTCATTAGCTTCCATCTCAAGTTTTGCATTTACCACAGATAGTTCACTAAGAGATTTATTAAATTCACATAAAAATAAATCATTAGCAACCATTATCTGTTGAATTCTTCCTGAGTAACTTCTTATTTGCATGAATTTACTTTTCTTTTCATCCGTACCTTTTTCTGCTTTTTTCCAGAAAGACACCAACTGATCTACCATTTGTTTTTGCTGGTCTTCTGAAAGCTTGGGTACTCTAGCGCCTACTCTGCAGCCTTCGATTTCATTAATTGGGAATACCAGTTGTCTACTAGACCAGTTTTGTGGTGCTAATCCAATTGTATAATCTCCAGATCCGTAATAATTGATTAAATTTTCAAGCATTCTTGGCGTCAAGCCTCTTTCTTCATCATCAAACTGTTCTTCGTTAGGTTTTTTGTCTGTAAAATGCAAGCGAATGCTGCTGTGTATTTTCTGAACTCTTGGGTCAACAGGGACCTCTTCTTCTTCTGCTTCTTCTTTTTTTTCGTCAACTTCTATTTTTTCTTGTGTTGCAAATAAAAGCTCTTCAGCAGCATTGAAGTCAATGCCTGTAACCTTAGTTTCAAGATTTGCCTCAGCATTAGATTTAAAATATCCGATTACAACGTTATATATTGATACTAATAATACTGCGGTTACCGCTACAACCATGAGAATTCTCAAAGTTGCTGATAAGTTTGATTCAAATTTATTATAATATTTTTTTACTATGTCCATATTCATTACCTATTAGATGTTTTTTCTCCTTTATTAATATAGACATTATATATTCAAAATAAAAGGGTAAAAGATAAATTATGTAAAAAAATAATTTATATCTATATACTTAAATTAATCCCAGTCGCAGGTATACTTAAAGTCATATGGATCATAATATTCATTATTCCATGAAGAGCTTACTGAAAGAAAACCAATTAATTCATTGTCTTTTGAATAAATTTTAGGTGGGTTGTTAGCATGTTCATTAAAAGCGGATTCATTGGAATAGTTGTTGCCATATGTTGATGAAGTGTTAAAAATACTGTTTTGTGACCACGTACTTCCATAAGATGAATTCGAGTTATAAATTGAATCTATCATCCAGGCTGGTCCCAAGATTCCAAGAAAAACATTATCTTCAGCAACGATCCTGGCACCATTAAATTTATAACAATCCCATGAATTTACTTCGCCTGCAATTATATAATAACTGTTACAAAGTACTGCTATAAATATGCCTAAGGATTTTATATGAAGCTTTCGTAAATAATTATGTTTTTTAGTTGTAATGATTTTCCTTTTCATCACTAAATTCTTTTTTCTTCTCAAGACTAACTTTATCTTTTAGACTCATAATATATGCTGCTATAGCTAATATCAAAACTGCTACAGCCTCACCAATAAGCATAAGGGCATCCATCTCTTTGCCTTGCATTATTATTAGTCTGCATAGAGCCGTGATAGCAATAATTATTGGCAAAGTTACTGGAATTCTACTGGTACTATAAAATGCTCCTACCATTCCAATAATCTCAACGTAAATAAAAAGCATAAAAAGATCTGGCAATAAAATTTCTTTGGCTTCATACATCTGGTATAGATATTGTGCAGCTGCAATACAGGTTGCAATACCAATAATTGCCAAAAGAAGCTTTTCACTTGTTAGAGTAGTCCAGTGCAGACCTTGATTAGTAAAGGGTAATTTAATTTTCATATTATCTAGAATACTTAAAGTTTTTTTGAGAGTCTAGTTTGATAAAAATATTAAAATTCTGATTCAAGCAGGATTGAGCTAGGGAGTTTAAATGCTCCTCGAATTAATTTCCATGATTTGCTTATATCATCCGTTCGAAGTTTTCCATATAAATGCGGAAATACTCCACTTCGGTTATTAGAATTGATCGATTCATATATGATTTTAGATTGAATATTTTTCATTTTTGGAAGTAGTAACATAACTTCTTTTTCTTCAGCAAAATATAATGAAAGACTGTAAGCAAGTTGACTTGCAATAGATAAATGAATAAAACCGTCTTTGGCATCGACATCTGTAACTATAATTCCGTCTTTTTGTGCCTTATGCCATTCTTTTAGCCTTAAAATTTTATAGGTATTTTGATATTCCATTTCTTATCATTGTATAGGTAAAAATGAGCATATTAAAAAATGTCAAAAAATGCCAAAATATTAAAATGGACTTTAAAAATTTTGCTAAATCAAGAAAAAGTATAAGAGGTTTCTTGGATAAGCCTGTTCCAAAGGGGGTTATTGACGAAATTATCGATGCTGCAAAGTGGGCTCCGTCATCATACAATACACAAACCTGGCATATTCATGCAGTTTCAGGTGAAGTGCTTAATAAAATTAGAGAAGGTAATATTTCAGAAACCTTAGCAGGAAAACCACATGTTAGAGATTTTCCTTATAAAGAGGAATATGAAGGTATTCATAGGCAAAATCAAATTGACGTTGCTATTCAGCTCTTTGAAGCAATGGGTATTAAAAGAGATGATAAAGAAAAACGAACAGATTGGATGTTAAGAGGTTTTAGACAGTTCGATGCTCCAGTCTCGCTTGTTTTGACCTATGACAAATATTTAGAGCCTGCTGCAATTAGTCAATTTGGTCTTGGCTCATTAGCTTATGGAATTATTTTGGCTGCATGGGAAAAGGGAATTGGCTGTGTTATTAATGGTCAAGGAATTATGCAATCTCATATTGTTAGGAAACATGCTCAAATACCTGATGATCAAAATATAATGATTTGTATAGCTATGGGCTATCCTGATAATGATTTTTCGGCAAACCATGTGCGTTCTGTGAGAGCTAATAATAGTGATTTTGTAAAATATATTGGTTTTGAAGATAGCTAAATTTCTTCTTTTAAAATTCTAAAACAGCTCCTTGCTTTTGGTATTAGGCGGACCAAAGAATAAATATAAAGAGTGTGACAAGCTTTTTGATTTTCTAATATCATCTAGGATTTCCTTCCATCCCATAAAGGTTATTTTTACAGGGTTATATGTATTAACATTCTTTACAAGACCATATCTGACTGATTCTTTCTCTGACTCGAAGGTTCCAAACATTCTGTCCCAAATTATTAAAAGATTTCCATAGTTTTTGTCTATATATTGTTCATTAGCTCCATGATGAACTCTATGGTGTGAGGGGGTATTAAAGATCCATTCTAGCGGCCCAAGCTTATTAATGATTTGAGTATGGCCAACAATGCCCCATAGTGTACTTATAACACCTGCAACTGCAATAATTGTTGGGTCTAATCCAATCAAAGGTAAAATAATAAAAAAGGGTATTTTTGAAACAGGCCCAAACCATGCTTGCCTAAAAGAGACCGCAAAGTTCATCTCTTCACTTGAGTGATGGCTCATATGTATTGCCCAAAGAAATCTTACCCTATGTGACATTCGATGATAAATATAAAAAACAAAATCTATTAAAACAAAGGCCAAAACCCAATTAATCCACAAGGGAATATCTTGGAGTATGTCAAAAAGTCTATATTGAAAAACATAAAAATGAAGCGCTAGTGTTATGCCTTTGAAAGCATAAACCATTGTAATGTTGCCTATTAGAAGGCCAATAGTACATAAGGTGTCACCCTTATTATAATAAGATTTATTGTTCCAGCTAGAAGCTAGAACTTCAACCAGTATAATTAAAAGAACAATAGGTACTCCTACTGCATATACCTGGTTATAAGTTATATCTGTCATATATGCTGTATTAGCAGGGTGGGTACATTGTGTGTGTGAGATTTTAATGTTGCAACCATTGTACTTTCTTTAATACCCTTTTTAATCTTTGTAATTTCTACGCCGGCTTTTTTAAGTCTAGAGCGTGCTTCTTCAATGTTATCAACCTCCCATGATAGTCCCCATAATGAATCTTTTGGTTCCTCATCATTTTTCTTCTCTAAAACTTCAATTGTTGTCTTATTGAATCGAAAAAACAGCATTCTGCTCTTCCATTCATCAACAAATTTATCTAAAGCAAGTCTTATATTAAAAACATCTCTGTAGACTTCAATAAACCCATCTGCATCGTTTGTAGTTATAACAACATGATCCAGCTTATTAACCATTGAGGGCTCAAATTTATTTGCAATTGGTAGGTTTCCTTCTGTATGTTCAATTAAAAAAGAAAAAATGCCTCTTGTGAGCTCTGGTGGCAAAAACAGATTCTTCCACTTCCTAATTTTATTATTTTTTAAATTTGCGCCCTCTCCAAAAGAAATATCGCCCATAAGAAAACCTTTTTTAGAAAGTTTTTCATGGGTTTTTTTTAAATTATCTGTTCCAAAAACTATTCCTATGATGCCTTCTCCAGTTTCTTGAAGGGCATGATTGACAAGAGCGGCACCCAAACCCTCACCCTTTGCAGCTAAAAGTTCAAAATAAGTATTATTAAAATTAAACAAAGAATTTTCAGTGCCGTATTCTGCATGTTCCCCTCTCCATACAGGATCTATTCCAAAGACTGTGGAATAATTTTTTTCAGCTTCATTAATGTCAGAAACAGCAACTATCAAATGATCCAGAGTTTTTATCATAATTTATGATATTCCTAAAAACCTTTGTTTGAAAGCTCCTCATTTGGAGCTTTAATTAAATGTAACCTTTACTTCTCATGTTAAAGATGATAAGTTTGCGTTACATTTAATTGGAGAATTAACATGATTGGAGAATTAATAAACATGCTGGGAGTTTTAACTGGATGGGTGGCTATCTTGATGCCAGTGCTTCTAATATGGGTTATTTTTTACTTTAGTACAAAAAATGATAAAGAAAAATATGCGGCTATGATAGAAATTGCTAAAAATCTAGAAGACCCATCTGATGTTGAAGATCTATTAGAAAATTTCAAAGAAAAGAAAAAACCAATAGACTATAGGAGGACTGGTGTTATTACTATATTTGTTGGTTTAGGTTTGCTTCTCTTTGGTTTAGTAAATATTGCAATCTTAAAAGGAGTCGGTCTTTTGGTCATGTGTGTTGGTTTTGGTTCTTTGATTGCTGGTTATATATATCCAAATAACAGTCAAGAAATAGTTGAAGTAGTTGAAAAATTTGAAAAAAATAGGAGAGAATAATGGTGAATGCGGATGTGGTTGCCGAAAGTTCAAGCGCCTTTTTGCCGATCTTAGGAATAATCGCAGGAATGATAATTCCTTTAGCAGTTTTTGTTTGGCTATATTTAGAAAACAAAGATAAGAACAAAACAATTTTGGAGATATCTAAAAATATAGGTGATCCATCAAAGCTTGAAGATCTGGTTGGTTTGCTTGATGAAAGAAAAAAAGAACCAATTGATTATAGAAGAAGTGGTGTCGTTACACTGTCTGTTGGTATTGGTCTTTTTCTTTTTGGTATTTTTTTTATCGGAGCAATCTTAAAGGGTGTTGGTTCCTTGGTGGGGGCTATTGGTATTGGGCAAATAGTCGCTGGGTATCTTTATCCAAAAACCAGTGAAGAGATTACAAATGCAGTGAATGCATTTGAAAAAAATGGGTAAAAATCATCAAAACCTTTTGAACAATCTTGAAGAGCTAAGAAAGTCAGCTAGCCTAACCCAACAAGATTTGTCTAATAGTGCCGAGGTTTCAAGAAAAAGCATAAATGCAATTGAAAATGGGATTTATGTTCCTTCAACTGTATTGGCGTTAAAAATTGCAAAAATATTAAAATGCAAAGTAGAAGATATTTTCAAACTACCTTGAAGATAATTAAATGAGTTATATTTTATGAAAAATAAAAAAAGCATTTCCGATAATTGGATTGGGGCAGGTGTTGGCATTGGTGCTATACTTTTTGCATTTACGGAAGACCCTGTCTGGATAGCAGTTGGTGTAGCTTTAGGTGCAGGATTGGATTGGACGTTTAGAAATAAAACTGGTGAATAGATACTTAATAAGTATGAAAAAATATAACCTATTTCATACTTAACGAAAAAGTCTTAATAACTTATTACTTTATTTTACTTGGCGCAACAAGCGCAATCACAACAACTACAACAATCACACATACAAAAAGTATATGTTAAGTGCTTAAAAATGTCTTGCTTAAGAAGAGGTACCGTATTCAATAATTCTTATATATGATCGTATGCCATCAACAAAATCTTTTTTGTTTATCTTTTCATTAATGCCATGTAAACCATCTAGTTCACTATTGGAAATGGGAAATGGGTTGAATCGATATGAATTTTTAGCAGCTTTTCCATAATGTTTTGAATCCGATCCACCAACCATTAACCCTGGAGTGACTACTATATCTCCATATATTTCTCTCACTGACTTGCTAATTATTTCAAAGCCTTGCGTGTTCCAATCAGAAACCTGACTGGCCTGTCTTGCCTCGCCAACTTGTCTTACATGTAGATCTTCATTATCAATTATTTTCTTAACAAAATTTATTACCATTTCTGGGTTATCTCTTGGATGAAGTCTAAAATTGACAGTTCCAATGGCGTTAGTAGCAAGCACATTTGCTCTTTCACTGGCAGATAACATTGTTGGGGCTGTAGTGGTTCTAATTACTGCGTTCATCGAAGGACTTTTTGATAAAGTTCTATTGATAAAAGGTTCAAAAAGCCAAAGATTTGCAAATAGTATCTTTCTTTGAAAAGACATGTGTTGGCTTATGTTATCAAAGAGTTCTAAAGATAAGCCCTCTAATTTACCTGGTAGAGGATTTTCCTCCAGCTTTTTTAAAGCTTCAGCTAAATGACCAATAGCGGTCTTTGATGGAGGCATTGAAGAATGTCCTCCTTTTGATTTACTAATTATCTCTAGAGTTAAACCTCCTTTTTCAGCCACATTAATTATCGCAATTGGTTTGTTAACTCCAGGGATTATGTCCTCTAGCAAAAAAGAACCCTCATCTAAAGACCATTCAAGGGTTATTTGCTCCTCGATAAAAAATTCTGCTATTTTTGCAGCGCCTCTATTACCACCAATTTCTTCATCAAAACCAAATGCAAAAAAAGCTGTTCTTTCTGGAACAAAATTTTTGGTTAGTAAATAATTTATTGCTTCTAAAATAGCTATAACGCCACTTTTGTCATCTAAAGCCCCTCTACCCCAAACATAATTATCATCAATGATTCCAGCAAAAGGTTTGTTTGTCCAAGCAAGGCCTGAACCATCATCAACAGGCACAACATCATAATGACCCGTCAATAAAATAGGATTGAGATTATTGTTATTGCCTTGCCATTTTAATAAAAGAGATTTACCTATATATTTTTTTTCTAGCTTTTCGAAAATTAATGAGTATTCTTCTTCAAGCCAAGAAAGAAATTTTTCAAATTCTTCATAATCGAATTTCTCATAATTCGGATGAGACACTGTTTTAAAAGTTATAGACTTTGATAAGTTTTGGATTGGTTTAGAATCATCTAAGATTATGTTATGTATATTGCTAACTTCTTTAAAGGTTGGTTGATGTGCGTATGCCTTATATAAAATAATAAAAATTAAGAGTAAAGCTCCACATACAGCATAAGTTGGTAGTTTTTTTATCATAGAATTAAATTCACTAGAATAAATAGTAATTTAATTTGATTCTAATTTAAAACTATTTGCTGGGACTATAAATGTCTTGCCATCACTATAGCTTACAGTAATGTCATTTTCATTAAAGTTATAAGCAAGATAATTAATAATGCCGTCTTTTTTAAATGCCATTGCGGCTGGGTAGTTCGAGGTTAGATTTCCTGTTCCTGTTTGAACATGCCCCAGAGCATTAAAAGTATGAATCCAATGATAGGTATGTGCCTTTGATTCTCCTGCCTCGTTTTCATATTGAAGGACGGTATCATAATCAGCTATTGCTCTTTCTGGATCAACCATTGCAATTAAATTCCACCATAAGTCACGCCACGAATCATCATCTAAATCAGATGGCTCATTAGATTCGCCAATGCCCAAATCTATATAATCCATCATGTAATCTTTGTATTGGCTTACGTGCATTATTAGTGGATTTGAGGGCAATCCCTGGATACCTAATATGTGAGCATATTTTGGGCTAAACCATGTTGAAAAATCAGCTCCACTACTCCATATTATTGATGTAGTTACATTTGGATAACCAGGAATAAAGTTTTTGTAATCATCACCTATGTTGTTATAGCCGTCAATATCATTCCAATATTGCCAATATGCGGTTGATGTAGATGCATGCAAATATATGCCTTTATTAACCAATTGATCATTTCCAGTAATTAATCCATAAAGAATAATTGAGCCATATGAGTTAGCAGCTTCTGATGTTGATTCATTATTATTTCCTTGAAGAGCATCTGCTTTGCCGTCTGCCCAGGAAAAGCCATTGGCTGGATCAAAATTTCTATACGCAGGAAATAGCTCATCGTCATCTTCTCCTGCTGCATAGTCCCTAATCAATAGCTCTATCATAGGGCCATACTGATCTGAGGAGCACCAAGACTTATCTGTTCTACAAATTTCAGCAGCAGCTCTTACAAAATAGCCGTAATGAAAATGATGATCGGCAAGCCTTGTATGAGAACCATAAGCCTCTTCCATCCCAAGCAAAGTATCCCACTGATCGTCATAAACAAAATATCTTTGCTCGTCTAAAACACCATTGGTCTCTGCTGTAAACCAGTCTTCTAACTCAGATTTAAGCCAGACTGTTAATTGATTTGCCTCATTGTTCAGGCCAATAGATTTAGAAATTGCAATAAGTTCGGCTACTTTTCCATAAGCCTTACCAGACCAGTAAGTATCATTTGTGATATTTCTATCCAACCATGATGATGGCCCTGTATTCACAAAATCTTTAACAAGCTGTTCTAATTTTGTTTGATCAAAAGTGTTTTCTATAGATGGCAATGATGGTAACACCCCAACAAATGGCATTGAGTAATTAAATGAATTTCTTTCAGCAAATTTTATAATTCCTCTTGCACTTCTAATCTTATAATCAGATGTCTGTTTGTTGTCTGAAAACTTCCAGTGCATTGGATGTAAGCCAATAATAGTATTAATTAACGATCCATTTTTATCTAAATAATTATGTGTAACTGTTACTGAATTATCTGATCTATCAACTTGGTAATCGATATTAACAGAAGCAATAACATTTCTTGACTTGCTAACAAAATAATCTGAAAAAACATCTCCAGGCTGACCATCTATTTTTGGTATATATGTTACTGTAAATTCGCCTGTTGCGTTTGAAATCCCAATTTCATTTGTAGAAATATCTGTATAAGTGGTGACTCCTTCACCAGTAACGATAAAATTATTGTTATTGCCAGAAACATTTGTCCAAATACCAAGGCTATCTCCTTGTTCATAAAAAATTCCTTTTTCTCCACCATCCTCACGAAGTGTTTTAATAATAGGAGTTCCATCATAAACCTTGAAATAGATGTAGGGAGAACCATGAACAAATGTAGCCTCCATGACATCTATATCGTCAGATTTCCACAAAACTGTAACAGACCCATCACTATAATCTTTAAGGAATGCATTTAAGTTTCTATGAGCAGAGTTTGCAATTGCGATACCATCAAAAACTTCAGTTGACCATGAAGGGGCTGAATATTGTGGATAGCAATTTGCACATAAACCTCCTGCAAGCCTAAAGCCTCCTGGAATTCCCATTAATCTAACTCCAACATTACTTACTCTTGCTCGAATCGGATCAGCAGAAATATGAGCCGGAGAGACATTATCTGGATTGTCGCTAATTTCTGTTTCTCCAATAAATGGTATTGAGCCCCACCATCTATGAGTAGCTAATTTTTTGCTAGCTGCAGGTTCAACTATCTGAGGTATTTTCTTTGTAGGGGTGCTTATAGGTTTACTAGTATCATTATTACAGCTATCAATAAAGTCATTGACAATTCCAGCATTCCAAACCCAAGTTGCACTATCGTTGCTTCCACACCTATAGCTTTCAGAATTAATTGCAGTTGAAACAGTGCCCGCACCATATTTTATAATTTCATACTCTGTATTTGTACCTCCACCAGATCCATCTTCATCATTTGGACCCGATGGAGGAATAGCCCCATCTTTAATTCCAGTATAACGAACATTATCAAGTTGATAGACTACGCCTTTTGCAGTTGATGGTGACGGAAAAAGAACTATAGGGACGGTAATACTGCTTAACTCAAGGTCACCGCCTTCAGTTAATTTTGAAACAGGAAAATTTACTTCTTCCCATGACCCATCACCGTCAATTCCATCAATTGATAATTCACCTGAATTTAATGCTTGTGTTGTTTCAACTTTTAATTTGAACCCTTCTCTTAAATCTTCTGATCCCTTATTAATAACTTTTATATCAAAAGATAAAGAGCCCCCAGAATAATCACTTAAATTAACAGCAGGTGTTGGGCCAACAACCAAGCCAGCATGACCAGCATCTGCTGTATAGACCACTTCTAAAACCTCTCCTCTTTCTGTCCCAGAATCTTCAAAAGACCAATCAACACTTGGACACACATTTGATTTGCATGACTGATAATTATTTAATTCATCAAAAAAGAAAAGATTGTCATCTCCACCCCAAATATCAGCAACTTTGCCATCATTGATGATATGAACATCGAGATCTTTATTTGTCTCTTCATTTACAAGGACAGTCACAGAATCTGTTACCAAGACTTCTTGAACACCAGTGCATTCCAATATAAATTCATAAGTTCTTATTGAATTTAATTGCAAAGTTTCACTGCCATTGAGTGCTTTTGAACCCTCCCAGTCTCCTTTTGCACTACATATTGTAGTGGCTGAAGTAGTCCAAGTTAAAGTCACAGATTCATTTACGACAATACTTGATGATGATGCTTCAAAAGAATCAATGCTTGGTGATTGAGCTGATACAACTTCCACAGATACTTCTGATACTGCGCTCGTTGTTCCGGCCGATCCTGAACATGTAAGAGTAAAGTTATAAACCTTAACCTCATTTAATGTTAACTCTAATGAACCATTAGTTGATATTGAGTTAGACCAGTCTCCACTTGCTTGGCATGCGCTTGCATTAATAGACGACCAAGTTAAAGTGACCGACTCTCCTACAGTTACTGATTGAAGTGATGACGCAAAAGAATTTATAGTTGGGTTAGGGCTGGCTATTGGCGAATTGCCTTGGCCAGCTCCACCGCCTCCCCCACAAGATACAACAAAAAAAATAATAAAAAAAATATAAGAGAAATTTTTCATTTTATAGAATTAAAAAGTTGTGGTTTGACTTCAGATAAATAATACCATTAATTTGAAGGGAAATTATTACTTTATTTTTTTAAGCATCATTATTGATGATGAGGCCAAAATAACTAGCAAAAGTATAGAAAGTTGTTTTTCATCGACTAATGCACTCATAATTATCGCGGCCGCCCACATAATTGATTGAGAAATAATTAATTTATTATTCATAGTTTTCGCCTTTAAATTTTTTCTTATATAGCCTTTCTAAATTTCTAATCTTTACTCTCCAATATCTTTTTTTACTTATTTTACTTTTTTCAATTTCACTAATTTTTTTTAAGTCCTCAGAAATTTTAAAGTTAATATCGGTATCATCTTTTATTGCAAACCAGCTGGGATATTTACAAAAACCTGTTGGCTCAGTTTTATCAGTAATAAAAAGTTTAAGATTGCTTTGCTTGATAAAATCATTTACAGCCCACTTAACCAAGGGCCAATCATCATGATAATCATCTCCAGCGATTACTCCTCCAACTTTACATTTTTTATACCATCGTAAGATAGTTTCTCCACCTTCTTCGCCAGTATGTGCGTAACCATCTATGTATATAAAATCAAAATAATTATCTTCAAACAAATCATATGCATCATCAAAAGTCATCCTTAACAAATGGTAGTTTTCATGTATGCCGACATTGCTTAAAGCGTATTTATATTCATTTACATCATGAATATCGTTATAAACATCTACTCCATAAAATTTACTAAATTTATTTGTTTGTATCATTTTTTTTGAGAAATCGCCCCTTGCAACCCCCAACTCAATACCAATATTGTTTGTGCCACTCAAATTTTTTACAACATCATATCTTGCTGATCCAGGTATTTTTTCAGGAGATATGCTTGGAGTGTTTTTTTCTGCAATTAACTTAATATTTTTTTTATGCATTCCATTTATTTCTGTTTTTAAGTTATAAGCTTCGGAATTATTCCTAGTTGAGCAAGAATACCAAAAACAATCAATAATATAACGCTAGAAAGTATTTGAAGATTCTTTTTTTGAATCCATTCAAATGAGTCTTCTATAAATTTTCTTATCCATATATCAACCTTGTCCATCCATTTGATAGCTTTTCTTGTCCACTTATCAGTCACATCAATTAATAATAAAGAAATTGCTGCGATGATAAGCCACACAAAACCATTAAGAGCCATGTCTATAATCCAACCAACCGCTATCCAATTTATTTCCATCATCAATTACTAAGAAATTAACTTTAGTTTACCTCAGCAAATCAAGGTCAACCAAATTAGTATTATTCATTATTTTTTATGCTTGATTTTTGGCTATCCGTTTGTTTAGAAGGTTGATTGGCCACTTTACTATCTATAGATTTTAAAATATGGGTTAGCTCTTCTATATCATTCTTATTATTTTTTTTTATTACTGTGTAAAGCCTATCAAGGTTTTTATCTACCTTTGCCAGTTTTTTTCTTATGAGAAGAATGGTTGCAAAAAACCCACAAACAAATGCTGCATAAAGCATTCCAAGACCTAGGCCAATTAATCCACCTTTTAATGAAGGACTGCTTAGCACATCTTCGACCATATCAAAATCATATGTTGAAAAAGAACTAATTAAAGCGGATATTAGCGGTGGTCCATAAAGGCCATAAAAAAAGGAGGCACTAACTATACTAATACCTATTAGTATATTTATTACACTAAATAACTTTGAAAGAAGTATGTTCATTAAACTGTTTTACATCCAATTAGATTATTTCCCCCATTTAATTGAGATTTTATCGTATCAATAACTATATGTTTAATCAATACACATAATTGGCTGCAATAAGTCATATCAACTCCTTATGACTTCCACCAACACAAAAACTATTACTATAGAGAACAAATATTTACATTGATGGTGTAATTTGAATTTCGGCATCCGTACAATATGATTCTCTCTCACCAATAAAACTATAGTCAGACACTTTTTTCATATTTGATGGCGCTGAAATAATTAAAATATCCTCATCAATAACTATATGTTATGAATAGTTCCTAACAATCAATAGAACTTATTTTAAAGAGTGTGACTAAGTTATCTGATTGATCATAATAAATATAGCTCATTTCAACATTATTATTTTTGTACCAACTAAGAATATTGTTTGTGCAGAGATTGTTTAGGTTTTGTTTATATAAATTTGATGAAAGTGCAGACAAATTTGATAACTCATCCTGGTCTAAACTTAAATTGTAAATATAAACAATTCCTCTTGTACTTGTAGTTATGTTAGAAAGTGTTGTTACGCCATCCCCCAAATCTTGTGGGAAAGTAGAGAGATTTATTACATCAGCTTGAATCGTGTTTCTTATTTCTAAATTTGATTCTGCATGAGAAGCTACTGAAAGCATTAGTATAAATGTTGCATATATTTTTTTCATAATTTTATTCGTAAAGTTATAGTTATCTCTTAATATCTTTTCATAATTTCTCATAAATGTCTTATTAAGACACATTAATAATTGTATTCGTTCTTGTCATCCTCTTATAACTTCCGCTAATACGAAAAATTAGGTGAAATTTTTAGGGTTATTTTTACCGGGGTTAATGCTTGGTGATTCTTGAAACCCCCGCAGATTGCGGGATTAAAATGAAAGTTCTTATAAACTTACTCCACCGTCACTGTTTAAGTTTAAACAGTGAATTAGGTTTCTAGATTTAGAGAACTAAAGAGCACGCAACGCCTGTAATATTTATATCTTTATCGGATTCAGGCACTTGTTTCCAGGGCACACCAAAATAATCAACAATTTTTAAAGAAGTGCCATCGTTATAAACTGTAATCGTAACAACATCTTTAAATTTATAATTACCCTTGCCTTCTGCAATTACAGTAATTTTAGGCGCTTGAAATCCAGTGCCTTCTGGTAAATTCATGTGCTTGTCTATGAAATTCAAGGGCACAGCAAAATTGGTTCTCCTTTGAGGGACCGTCACCTGATTATAATTTTCATCAAGGATTACTCCATCGATAATCTCTGTGCTGCAATCGATTTCAATGTTCTGTATGTCTTCATGCGCAGCAAGATTAAACGCTAAAACAAAAGAAGTTATTGAAAAAAATTTGATTGAAGAATTCATATTATTTCCTTAATTTATGTTTTTATTATACACAAGATAATGTCTTCAGATTTAGTTTGAGTCAAACTTCACATTTTAATTCTAAAATTTTTAATCAAAAAAGTATGTAAAACCAAATTCCATTATTTTTCCTTCACTACCTTCATCATAGGTTGGTCCAAAATAAAGATCTAAATTATCTTTTCTCCATCCCAACATAAAACCAAGGTCATTTTCTGTTCCGCCATCTGTTTCATCATTGTATTCAATATATGTATCTATATCGTAGTTTGTATAAGTAGCTGCGGCGTAAACATTTTCATTTAAGAAGTACATTCCTTTTAGTTGAACAAGATGATTTACCTCAAGATCATAACGATCTCCATCTTCATCTTTGTCAGAATCTTCTCCCATTCCTAGGCCAACTTTAATTTGTAATGCAAGATTTTCATTTCTTGATGACTCCCAGACCCCATTAATAGAATTAAGACTAAAGTCTAAGTCACCGTATCCTGAATCAACATCTGTTAAATTGTGGAATGATACCCCTCCCCCAATCGCTGCAAATGCTGTGAAGGGAGCAAGTAAAGTTAATATAAGAAATTTTTTCATAGATTTTTCTCGATTTATATATAAGTATAAATCTTATAATATGTTTAAAATTTATACAAACTTTCTTATGAATCTCTTATTGCTTCCTCTAAGGCGAAGAAATAAGTGATATTTTTAAGGTATTTTTCGCCGGGATATATTTAAATTGATTTTTAAAATAACCGCAGAATGCCGGTTTTAGAAGGTAATTCGGTTTGCCTTATTCCACTGTGAACGATTTGTGGGGTTGTGTGGGTTTTTCTTAGTACGGAATTCCCTCATCAACTCTCCTCATTTTTATTTGATTCCCATCAAGGTTTAACTTCTTCACTACAGGGTGTTTTTCATCAACAACCCTCCAGTAAGGAAAATTTTCATCATCTTTATGCTGTTCAATTGCCATTCTTAGAAATATCCCAGTTGTTACTGGACAAGTATTATCTGCCCCCGCTTTTAATGCTAGTCCACGCCTAAGTTCTTTAATACTTAGATGAGAACCCTTGGGTATCGTAAAAATAAACTCTGAAATTTTCTCTGGCGAAGAGATAAGCATTTTCTCGCCAGCAGAAATATCGGAAAACCCTTTATCTAGAATTTTTACAATATTTCTACTCAATGATTATCTCCTAAAATCCACACAACCCCATCATTCGACTGTGACTAACTATTTTTAAA
>Ga0255759_10002214_pt1 | contig 17430 bp, 12 predicted proteins | sample 101ome_20_FD_179959 | JGI IMG/M metagenome (GOLD analysis project Ga0255759, IMG submission 179959) | Coastal salt marsh microbial communities from the Groves Creek Marsh, Skidaway Island, Georgia - 101404AT metaG (version 2) | ecosystem: Environmental > Aquatic > Marine > Intertidal zone >...
GCTATTGCACATTCCTCAATAATAAATTTTGGATACTTCGAACTAATTTGGTTTAATATACCATTTACTGCACTCGAAACCTTCAATATTTGTTTAAGATCATTCGAACTGTGTTCGGTACCTGAACCACTTTGATAAATTGCATTTTCTAATCCAGACTCAATTAAATATTGTTCTAACTCTCTATCAATCTTTATGTATCGTTCAGACCTATTTTTACTAACCTTGTATAATGGTGGTTGAGCTATGTACAAATAACCCCCATCGATAAGTGGTCTCATCCATCGGTAAAAGAATGTAAGCAGCAGAGTTCTGATATGAGCTCCATCAACATCCGCATCAGTCATTATTATAATTTTATGATATTTGAGTTTTTCAATATCAAATTCATCTTTGCCTATACCTGTACCCAATGCTGTTATTAGAGTTCCTATTTCATTTGAAGACAGCATTCTATCAAATCTAGCTCTCTCAACATTAAGAATTTTACCCCTTAATGGCAAAACAGCTTGGCAATCTCTATTTCTTCCTTGCTTAGCTGAGCCTCCTGCAGAGTCCCCCTCTACAATAAAAAGTTCAGATTTTGATGGATCTCTCTCAATGCAATCAGCAAGTTTTCCAGGTAAATTTGAGATATCTAGTGCACCTTTTCTTCTTGTGAGCTCGCGCGCTTTCCTTGCCGCTTCTCTCGCAACCGCTGCCTCAACTATTTTTGATATAACATTCTTTGCTTCGCTTGGATGTTCCTCAAACCAGCTACCTAGAACGTCATTTACACAACTCTCAACAATGGGTCTTATTTCTGATGAAACCAATTTGTCTTTAGTTTGACTTGAAAATTTAGGGTCTGGTAGTTTCACAGACAAGACACAAGTCATTCCTTCACGCGCATCATCACCTGTAATTTGTATTTTATCTTTTTTAGCATGATTGACTTGAGCTGCATAATTATTGATGGTTCTGGTCAAGCCAGCTCTAAAACCAGCGAGGTGTGTTCCTCCATCTCTTTGTGGGATATTATTAGTGAAACATAATATGTTTTCGTGATAACTATCATTCCAGCAAAGCGATATTTCAACTGACAAGCCCTCCTTTTCTAAATGAAGGTTTATAGGACTATCAATCAGGAGCTGTTTTGATTTATCTAAATATCTCACAAATTCCTCCAGCCCCCCTGTATAATTCATTGTTACCGACTTATTATCAGTTCCTCTGTTGTCTGATAAATTAATGTGGACGCCTGAATTTAGAAAAGCAAGTTCCCTTAATCTATGTTCAAGCGTTTGAAAACTAAATTTTATGTTTGTGAAAATATTTGCTGAAGGATGAAATGTAATTTCAGTTCCTGTTTGCCCATCTTCACATTTCCCAGTTACCTTCAAACCTTCTTTTGGGACACCATCAGAAAATGTCATTTCATGAACAGAATTATTCCTATATATTTTTAGATCCAATTTTGATGAAAGTGCATTAACTACGGATACCCCAACACCATGTAATCCTCCAGAAACCTTATATGAGTTTTGGTCAAATTTACCACCTGCATGAAGTTGAGTCATTATAACCTCAGCGGCAGAGATTCCTTCACCTTCATGTAAATCAGTTGGTATTCCTCTGCCATTGTCTTTTACAGTTACGGATCCGTCTGGATTAAGCATAACATCAACTTTGTCGCAATGTCCTGCAAGCGCTTCGTCAATCGAATTATCAACTACTTCGTAGACCATATGGTGAAGGCCTGAACCATCATCAGTATCTCCAATATACATCCCAGGTCTTTTTCGAACCGCATCAAGACCCTTCAGGACTTTGATGGAACCTGCGTCGTAATCCGTATTAATATCGTGATTTTTATCGCTCATAAAAAGGCTTTTTGGCTTTTTTTTAATACTTATATTAGATAAAAAAAAACTTGATTCTGCAAGTTTTTAATCGAATAACACACTGTCTAGATCAGTTTTCCATCACTAATCTCAAAAATATCGGTTTTATCACTAATATAACTAAAAAATTCAGGGGAGGTGCCAGTAAGCCAAGCTTGAGATCCAATATCTGTTATTTGATCAAATAAATTTGCAAGCCTCTTGTTATCCATATGTGCTGTGATTTCATCCAACAATAAAATTGGGAAATTATTATTATTATTTTGAAACACCCTTGCTTCTGCGAGTATCAGTGAGATAAGAAGATTTTTTTGTTCACCAGTTGAACAATTTTCAGCAAACATATTATTCTTTTTATATAAAAGTGTAAAATCTGTTCTATGCGGCCCAACGTTTGCTCTAAAGGTTATTTTATCTTTTTTGCGTAACTCATAGAGTAAGTTTTTGAAATTTTCCTCAATTTCTTCCATATTTGAATGAAGATTGATATTACCGATCTCTTCCCTCATAACAATCTTCGCAGAAGGGAATATATTTGATCGCACTTCTTCTTCCATAATTTTATTTATTTTACTTGCTGCCAAATCTCGTGAAATAAATATTTGTGTCGCTAATTGAGCTATTTGCCTTTCTAAATTGTCTAGCCATTTATCTTCTAAAATATCCAATCGTGCCAATACCTTATTTCGTTGCATAATTAATCGTTCATATGTTTTTACATTTTCTGAGTGTTCTTTTTCTATAAGATTAATTAATTTATCAAAAAATTTACGCCTATCACTTTTTTGCCCTGTGAATAGACCATCCATTTGAGGTGTTAGCCAGATTATGCCAAGATAATTTGTGAATATTTTTGGGCTTTTGTATGAAGTTCCATCGACTCTGCACTGCCTCGCTTTCCCATTTATAAGATCGGGTTTATTAATTCCCGTACCAAGTTTCAAATTTCCCAGTTCACTATGAACCTCCATGAAAATTGACCATCCCCCGCTTCCTTTTGTATTTGACTGATCAACTAAATTTGACCCTCTCAAGCCTTTACTTGCTGAAAACATTGAAATAGCTTCCAGAACATTTGTCTTGCCGGATCCATTAGAACCCGTTAATAAGATAAAGTCTTTATCGGTAGTTATAGATGAATAGCTGTGGTTCCTAAAATCAGTTAAATTAAGTTTACTGATTTTTGTTAAATTTTTTGTGCTTTTATCATCAACCATAAAATGTTCATTTCTGATTATTCAAATAACAAATAACACATGACTTATTTTTCTGATTTACTGACCCCAACTCTTGCTGGTCTCAAAATACGGTCATTAATACGATAACCTGGCTCAACTAGATGAACAATAATACCGCTCTCGTTTTCTGGGTCAGGCACTTCAAACATTGCCTCATGCATTGTAGGATCAAATTTTTCTCCAGAAGGGTCGAATCTTTCAATCCCATTTCTAGAAAAAATTTGGGTCAAAGAGCGTAAAGTTAGTTCTACCCCATCATAAAGAGTTTTAGTTGCATCATTTTTCTCAAAATCTATACCTTTTACGCTTTCTATTGCTCTTTCAAGGTCATCTGCAACAGTTATTATATCCCTAGCAAATTTTGTTGTTGAGTATTTAATGGCATCTTCTCTTTCCTTTAGGCTTCTCTTTCTAAGATTTTCCATCTCCGCAGCCATTCTCAGTAAACGATCGTTTAATTCATCAAGTTGGGCTGCATGATCCAAATCTGATGTAGGGTTTTCCTCCGAAACTAAATTTTCTTCGTCTTGATGGGTACCTTCATCCAAAGTTTCAGCGTCGCTTTGTTCGATTGTTTCATTTTTTTGTGATTTTTTGTTTTGCATATTTTCCATCAGAATTCCAACTCATTTTTAACATGTATAATGCTATATAATATATACTCTATATCTTTCTAGCCTTAACCCAAGATTTTTTTCATTAACTCAGCAGTATAATTTACCATTGGAATAATTCGCCCATAATTCATTCTTGTTGGACCAATCACTCCTAATACACCTATCACTTGTTTTTTCTCGTTTTGATATGGCGCAACCACCATAGAAGATCCTGAGAGTGAAAATAATTTATTTTCAGATCCTATAAAGATTCTAACCCCTTCAGCTTTCTCCGCCATACCAAGTAATTGCATTATCTCTTTTTTATCTTCCAAATCTTGAAAAAGATGCTTTATTCTATCTAAATCCTCATTTACTTCAATATTGGATATGAGGTTTGATGCACCTTTGACAATAAGGATTTTATCATCTTTTTTATAATTCGAACTAGTCCAAGATGCCAGGCCTTGGGTCAGTAGTGATGCTGTTTCTCTATCAAGTTCATTCTTTTTTTCTGATAGATCAATTTCAATTCTTTTAATTGCCTCATTAAGTGTAAAACCTCGCATATGATGATTCAAATAATTACCGGCAGCCGCTAGACTCGAAGCGGTTAAGCCCTCTGAATTATCAATTATTCTATTTTCAACATTCCCATCTTCATCAACTAGTATTACTAGAACTTTTGTTTTATCAAGTGAGACAAACTCAATGTGCTTTATATACTTAGCGTCCTTATTAACCGACACTACCCCTGTATAATTTGTCAGGCCAGATAGCATCTCACTTGCTTTTGTAAGCGCATCTTCAATAGACATATTATTAGCCATAGCCTGTTGTTTAATGACCGCTTGATCAATATCAGTTAAACTGCCAATTTCTAACATAGCGTCCACAAATAACCTCAAACCACCCTCAGTTGGAATTCTACCTGAGCTGATGTGAGGGGAATATATTAATCCCAATGACTCAAGATCATGCATCACATTTCTAATTGAAGCAGCAGATAGGTCAAATTGATCCATCTGAGATATGGTCCTCGATCCGATTGGGGTACCAGTATTTAGATACTCCTCAACTATTTTCTTAAATATAATTCTTGATCTATCATCTAGGTCCAGAAGCTTTGATTTTTTATCTATCATATATAATTGTTAAACTTTCTGTTTCATTTAATAAATGTTATACCTTATAAATATAGTAAATTATATTACATAAATGCAAGAGACTTACATGCGAAGTTTTAAAAGAAAAAATACTGATTTGCGCCCAATAATAATTACTCCTCATGTTGCAAATAACGCTGATGGATCATGCATGATTGAAATTGGAAATACACGGGTTATTTGCACAGCAACAATAGATAGTAGAGCGCCAATTTGGCTTAGGGGAACTGGTAAGGGCTGGGTAACAGCTGAATATGGAATGCTTCCAAGATCTACCAACGAAAGAATGCATAGAGAGGCAAAGTCTGGTAAGCAATCAGGACGCACACAAGAAATACAGAGACTTATCGGTAGGAGCTTGAGAGCATCCATTGATCTTTATGGGCTTGCAGAAAAACAAATCATAATTGATTGTGATGTCATTCAAGCAGATGGTGGAACTAGAACAGCTTCAATTACAGGTGGATGGCTAGCATTAAAATTATGCATAGAGAAAATGCTAAAGATTGGAATTATTTCAAAAAATCCACTTAAAAAACAAATCGCTGCAATATCCTGTGGTATTGTGAATGGTGAAGTACTCATGGACCTTGATTACGAGGAGGACTCAACAGCAGAGGTCGATGCAAATATCATTTTTACAAAAGAATTTGAACTTATAGAAGTTCAATCCACCGGAGAAGAAAAAACATTCTTAACTCAAGATCTTTTTACTATGCTAGATATGGTTAAGGTCAAATCTGCTGAAATCTTTCAGGCACAATTAAAAGCAATAAAATAATTATGCTTAGTTTTGATCAAAACAAGTTATTAATCGCAAGTCATAATGAAGGAAAAATATCTGAATTTAGAGAACTACTAAATTTTAGTGAATTGTCTATTGTTTCATCAAAGGAACTCGGTTTGATTGAACCAATAGAAGATGGAAATACGTTTGAGGCAAATGCATTGATAAAAGCTAAGTCTGGCTGTGAATTATCCGGCTTAACCACACTATCAGATGACTCTGGCTTAGCAGTTGATGCTCTCGGTGGAGATCCAGGAATTTATTCCGCCAGATGGGCAGGCCCGGATAAAGATTTTGATTATGCAATGAAAGAAGTTAATAGGCTTTTGGAAGAAAAGAAAGTTGCAGAAGAAAACAGAACAGCTAGTTTCATTTGCGCGCTTTGTCTTTATAAACCTAATGGTGACTATTCGTTCTTTGTTGGTAAAGTTGAAGGTAAAATAGTGTGGCCACCTCGAGGTGAGCATGGCTTTGGATACGATGCAATATTCAAACCCGATGATAGGTTGGAGACTTTTGGAGAACTTACATCGATTGAAAAACATTCTTGGTCAAGAGAAAAAATAGGTTTATCTCACAGAGCGAGAGCATTTGATAAATTTGTAAAATTTTTGATTAATTCAGAAAATTGAAGATGCAAAATATTGGAATATATGTTCATTGGCCATATTGCCTGTCAAAATGCCCGTATTGTGACTTCAATAGCCATGTTTCAAAAGAAAAAATTGATCAGTTAAGTTACCTCAGTCTTATAAAAAAAGAACTCGACTCATATTCAAAAATTATTGAAAATAAAACAATAAGCTCAGTTTTTTTTGGAGGAGGGACGCCATCCCTGATGGAACCAAAAATTATTGCTAACTTATTAGATCATATATGTAAAAAATATAAAACAGACCAAGTTCTTGAAATCACACTTGAGGCCAACCCAACAAGTGTAGAACAAAATAAATTCATTGCATATTCATCTGCAGGAATAAACCGAGTTTCAATTGGCGTTCAGTCTTTAAACGATGATGACCTAAAAAGATTGGGTAGAAATCATACTGCAAAAGAAGCTATAAAGGCTATTGATATTGCTTTTAACAGTTTTAACTCTGTCTCAATAGATTTAATATACTGTAGGCCAGGGCAAAAAGAGGAAGATTGGGAAAGAGAGCTGCATAAAGCATTGAGTTTATCAACTCAACACCTGTCACTTTACCAACTAACTATTGAACCAAACACAAGGTATGAAATTTTGTTCAAAGCAGGAAAATTAAAATTGCCTGACGAAACTACCTCAGCCAAGTTGTACCAAATGACTGAAGATATTTGTGAAAAATTTAATTTATATAAATATGAAATATCAAATTTCGCAAAAAATGGTCACCAGTGTCACCATAATTTGAATTATTGGCATAGTGGTGAGTGGATTGGGATTGGGCCGGGTGCGCACTCCAGAGTTATAAAAAATATGAAAAGAACATCCATCATTAATGAGTATGACCCAAAAAAATGGTCAAACCTGATAATAAAAAATGGAAATTCTACAATTGAAGAAGAAATTTTAACAAACGAACAAAATTGTGATGAATACTTACTAATGTCAATGCGAACAACACAAGGTATGAAAATAAAAAAATATAATTCCTTAGGGGGTAAGCTCGACAAAGTTAAAGTTGATCAGTTTATCAATGATGGTTTTCTTGAAAAAAATAACAACGGTGAGAACATAAATATTACTCGTAAAGGATCAATGCTAAGTGATATGATTATTGCAACTATAGCATCATAAAGACCACAAAATGAACGACGAATACAAAAAGATGCAAGATAAAATCGACGCAGGTTTATACTTAGTCGCAACCCCAATTGGGAATCTGGAAGATATTACTCTCAGAGCTTTACGTATATTGAATTGCGTAGATAAAATTTATTGTGAAGATACACGAGTAACGAAAAAATTATTAAGTCATTATAAAATTGAAAAGAAATTATCCAAATATAATGATTACAGTAATCAAGATGACAGACAAATAATATTAAGGGACATCTTGAATGGGTTAAGTGTTGCAATATTATCAGATGCTGGAACACCCCTCATTTCTGATCCAGGATATAAGCTTGTACGAATGCTGCGAGATAGTGATATCAGTATTACCTCGATACCTGGTCCCTCTGCTTTAACTTCATCAGTAGTTCTATCTGGACTACCTACGGATAAACTATATTTCATAGGCTTTTTACCAAATACTATGTCAAAAAGGAAAATTGAACTTGAAAAAGTAAAAACATTAAATACTACTGTTGTCATATTTGAAAATTCAAAAAAATTATCCAAGGCATTAGGTGAAATAAAAAATATTTATGGAAACATTGATATTACAATTGCTAGGGAACTAACGAAGATTTTCGAGGAAGTAATAAGCGCTAAAATTGATGAAATAATCAAGATAAGTTCTGAGAATAAAATTAGAGGGGAGATTGTTATTCTATTTAATACTTCTCAATTAAATTATATTATTGATGATGATGGGATTGAGGCTGAAATTAGAAAATTAATAAATGATTTGCCACTAAAACAAATTACAAATATTATTCATACAAAATATAATCTACCCAAAAAGAGAATTTATGACCTTTGTCTTAAATTAAAAGATAATAATAAATATTAGATAGCCTCAAACGATAAAATATTGGTTTTTGCATGAAAATTATTGTCCAAATGGATCCCATTGAAAAACTAAACCTAGAAGGAGATAGTACTTTTGCTCTTCTTTTTGAGGCGCAAACTAAAGGCTACGAAATAGATTTTTATACTCCTGATATGTTAACATTGGAAGATGGGATATTATTTGCTGAAGCTTATCAAATAAACTTAAAAAATAACCCTAGTGAAATAATCAAATCTAGTGGAGCCAGAAATGTTCAGCTAGATAAATATGATGTTGTTTTAATGAGACAAGATCCTCCATTTGATATGAACTATATTACCGCAACGCACTTATTGGAGACGGTACAGGAAAAAGTGCTTGTTTTAAATAATCCTTTCTATGTGAGAAATTGCCCCGAAAAAATTTTTGTAAATAAATTTAAAAACTTTATGCCCCCAACGATGATTACAAGAAATATCTCTGAAATTAATAAATTTAGAGACAAATATGATGAAATTATCATTAAACCACTTTATGGAAATGGTGGAGCAAGTATTTTTTATTCCAACAAATCTGATAGAAATTTTAGTGCAATAATTGAAAACTTTATGAACATCAGTAATGAACCTTTTATTATTCAAAAATTCATACCAAATGTAAGTCACGGTGATAAGAGGATCATTTTAATTAATGGGCAAATTGCTGGTGCAATCAATAGATTGCCCCAAAATGGAGAAATACGATCAAATATGCATGTTGGTGGACAAGCAGTTAAAACTGATATAACCCCAAATGAAAAAAAAATCTGTGACGCTTTATCAGCTGATCTAATCAACTACGGTCTCTTTTTTGTTGGTATAGATGTAATTGATAATTTTATTACTGAAATCAACGTTACATCTCCAACAGGTATAAGAGAAATTCAGAGACTGACTGGTCAAAATATCGCGGAACATTTTTGGCATGAAGCAGAAAAACTTTTATAAATAAGTCAAAAGACTCTTATTTGATGTTTAATATAAGCAAAAAAATTAGAAAGTATATTTCGTTAAAATATAACAACGGGATTTTGACATTAAAACTTAGACTAAACAAAGAGCCCACTGATGTATCGCTAGAGACACGATTGGCTAAAACAAAAAATGAAATAAAAGCTGCTCAACAATTAAGATATAGAGTTTTCTATAAAGAGTTATCTGCTCATCCAAATCTTATAACAAGATTCACAAGAAGAGATAAAGACGCCTATGATAAGATTTGCCAACATATGCTTGTGATTGACAAATCAAATAAAAAAAGAGGTGTCCCACTTATTGGAAAGAATAAAGAGAAAGTTGTTGGAACATACAGATTATTGCCACAAAGAACTGCTCAGGAAAACAGGGGTTTCTATTCTCAAGATGAATACAACTTACTACCATTACTTGAAAGACATCCTCAAAAAAAATTCCTAGAACTGGGTCGTTCTTGTGTTTTGCAAACATATAGAAAAAAATCAACTATAGAATTATTATGGCAAGGAGTTTGGAAATATATCAGAGAAAATGATTTTGACGTTATGATCGGTTGTGCCAGTTTTCAAAGCACTAACCCCAACGAAATAGCAGAGGCTCTGAGTTTTCTATATCATTATTCTTTAGCGCCAGAGGAATGGATGGTTAGAGCATTACCATCTAGATATACAAATATGAATTTAATTGAGAAAGAAAGAATTAACACAAAAGATGCTTTAAAGACACTCCCACCTCTTATTAAGGGTTATCTTCGACTAGGAGCATACATTGGTGATGGTGCCGTGATTGATAAGCAATTTGGTACAATTGATGTATTCGTAATTATGCCTAGAGATAAAATTGAAAAAAGATTTGTAGATAAATTTACTATATAATAAACATTATTCATTGATGTTTTAGACTTATTTTTATATGGCATTAAATAAAGAAAAAAAAACGGGAGATAATTCAACTCTCACGCCAATGATGGCTCAATATTCAAATATAAAGGCGCTCTATCCAGATCACTTGCTTTTCTATCAAATGGGTGATTTTTATGAAATGTTCTTCGAGGACGCAATAGACGCTGCCCCTATTTTAGGAATTACATTAACAAAAAGAGGTTATCAAAACGGTGATGAAATTCCAATGTGCGGTATCCCCATATCTGCAGTTAATCAGTACATTCCTAAATTGATTAATAACGGACAAAAAGTTGCTATCTGTGAGCAGTCAAAAGAAAATACAACTCAGAATAATAAAAAAATTGTAGATAGAAAAATCACAAGAATTATCACATCAGGTACTCTAACTGATGATAATTTACTGAATTCTAAAAATAATAATTTTTTATTATCAATTTATGATAACAAGCAAAATATTGGGTTATCTTGGTGTGATATTTCAACAGGTGAAATATTCTTTTCAACTACAGAAAGAAAAAACCTTAGCAATGAAATCTGCACAATCAATCCAAAAGAAATCTTGGTCCAAAAAGATAGTTCTGCACTAATTGATAAGGAAAGTCATTATAAGATAACTGAAATTGACTCGCGTAATTTCCAAATAAATATATGTGAAAGACTTATTAGAGAACAATATCACCTATCACAACTAGATGGGTTTGGTATAAATTCCCCTGAACAAATTTCGGCAATAGGAAGCCTTCTTGGCTACATAGAACTAACACAAATCGATAAACGTCCCCTGTTGCAAAGACCAAAAAATAGATCTGACATTGATTATATGTTAATTGATGAGGCGACCCAAAATAGCTTGGAAATTCTTATTAATAATAGGGGTAAAAAACAAGGATCACTTCTTAACTCTCTAGATAAAACTATTACTTCTGCAGGGGGAAGAAAATTATGTCAACGAATTATAAGGCCATCTACATCAGTCGATGAGATTAATCTTAGGCTTGCTGATATTGAATTTTCAATCAAAAATAAAATATTCTCAGAAAAAGTTAGAAACTTGTTAAAAGAATTTCCTGATATCACTAGGCCACTCCTGAGACTGTCTCTCGGAAGGTCCTCCCCAAGGGATATGGGGTCAATTAGATCAGGTCTAGGAATAGTAAAATTATTTAATAACCTTAATGACTCAGATACAGGACACAACGTTCCACCCAGAATAACCAATCAATTAAAAATTATTCAGGGTGAATCAAAAAAAAATTTATTCACAACTCTAAACAATGCACTAAATGAAAATCTTCCAAATTCAATTACTGAAGCGAATATCTTTAGAGATGGTTATTCAGAAGAATTAGACAAACTTAGAATGCTGAAAAACAACACAACAAGATTCATTCTGGAGCTACAAGAAAAATATATTCTTCAAACTAATGTAAAAGCACTAAAAATAAAATATAATAACTTTCTTGGTTATTTTATTGAATGTCCTTCTAGTAATGCGCCTCTAATAGAGGAATTGGTTAGAGAAAACTCCTTCATTCACAGACAAACACTCAAAAACCAAATCAGATTTACCACGGCTGAATTAAATGAACTTCAAACAAAAATTATTGAGTCATCTCAAAAGATCTATGAATTAGAAGAAAATTATTTCAATGATTTATCCAAAGTAATTATTGAAAACTCAGAATCTATTAATCTCATAAGCGATGCTATAGCCGAGATTGATATTACCATGTCATTCGCAAAATTAGCTACTGAACGTGGTTATTGTAAACCTATAGTAAATGACTCTAAAAAATTTATTGTCGAAAAAGGACGTCATATTACAGTTGAAGAGTCCCTTTTAACTAACAAAAATCAGAAATTCATAGCAAATGATTGTACTATGGATGAAAACAAAAATGTTCAACTAATTACTGGCCCTAACATGGCAGGTAAATCAACATATTTAAGACAAAATGCCCTTATTGCAATAATTGCTCAAATTGGATCTTTTGTACCTGCTAAATCTGCTGAAATTGGAATTATAGATAAAATTTTTTCAAGGGTTGGTGCCTCTGATGATCTTGCAGCAGGAAGGTCAACCTTTATGGTGGAAATGGTGGAAACATCTATCATTCTAAATCAAGCAACTTCTAGATCCTTTGTAATTATTGACGAGATTGGTAGGGGAACTGCTACTTTTGATGGGCTTGCAATTGCATGGGCAACTCTCGAATTTCTAGCTAAGGAAAATAACTGCAGGACAATCTTTGCAACACATTTTCATGAGTTAACGAATTTAACTTTAGAATTAAAAAATATTCAAAATATGGCAATGCAAATAAGCGAAGAAGCTGGAGAAATTATATTCTTACACGAGATTAAAACAGGAATTGTAGATAAATCTTATGGAATACAAGTCAGTAAGTTAGCGGGCTTACCTATATCTGTTACTCAAAAAGCTGAAATAATCCTCAAAGAACTTGAATCACAAAATTATCTCTCTAGAAAGGATCAGCTATCACTATTTACTGAAAATAAACACAAAGAAAAATATACAAAAGATCAATTAAAGGATGAATTACTGAAAATTAATATAGAAGATACAACACCCATTGAAGCGTTAAATATATTACTTAAATTAAAAGACATAGCGAATGAGAAAAAATAAAAAAAATTTGATTGAAAATACTGATAGCTTATTTGATATAGAAAATATACGTTCACTTGTTCTGCAAACACAAAATTCAAAACAAATTAAAGGTAAAAATAATAATAATCGAAATGAGATTCTTTCAACTCTCAATAATGTTATTGATAGTGCCAGAACAAATGCTGAAAAATCTCTAATTGAACATGGCAGCGGTCTTAGAACTGCAAGAAGCATATCAAGATTTCAAGACGATCTCACAAAAATAATATACGAGTATGTGATAAATTATGTCTGTATATCAAATGATCCAAGGGAAGAAGAAAACTTGTGCTTGGTTGCTGTTGGAGGATATGGAAGAGGAACTTTAGCTCCATTTTCAGATATAGACCTTCTATTTTTATATCCTAATAAACTTACAACATGGACAGAATCGGTTATTGAAAATATTCTATATATATTATGGGATTTAGGATTTAAGGTTGGCCATGCAACTAGAAATTTACAGCAATGTATAAAATCATCAAAATCTGATTTTACAATTAGAACGTCCATACTGGAAGCAAGATATATTCTTGGTAGAATAGAATTATTCAATAATTTAATCGATAAATTTAATGAAGAAATAGTAGCTAAGACAGCAGACGAATTTATCGAAATGAAACTTGAAGAAAGGGATCAAAGACATCTAACATATGGTTCTTCTCGTTATCTTGTTGAGCCCAACATAAAAGAGAGTAAGGGTGGGTTAAGGGATCTTCATACATTATTTTGGATTGGAAAATATCTCTATAGACCTGAAAAGATTGAAGATCTTGTAAAAAATCATCAATTTTTAACTAGGACTGAATTTAATAGATTTGCAAAAGCAGAAGACTTCTTATGGGTTGTGCGTTGTCATCTTCATTTTCTCTCAAATAGAGATAATGAAATCCTGACTTTTGATAAGCAGCTTGAACTCGCTTCAAGACTCGGTTATTCAACCAGAGACGGGCAAAGGGATGTGGAAAGATTCATGAAGCATTATTTCATGACTGCAAAAGAGGTTGGTAATCTAACACGGATAGTTTGCTCATCTCTAGAAGATCGATCAATCAAGAGTGAACCAAGGTTATATAAAGTACTTGATAACATTTTTACCCTTAAAAAGAAAAATGAAAATTTTTATACTAGGAAAGGTCGATTATATAAAAAAGATGAATTTGACTTCCATAAAAATAGAATCGATTTAATTAGACTTTTTATGATATCCGATCAAGACAATGTCTTATTAAGTCCGCAGATAATTCAATCAATTTCAAGATCTCTTAGAGACATTGATAGTTCTGTGAGAAATAGTAAATCGGCAAATAAAGTTTTACTTGATATTTTTTCTAATGCTACAGATCCAGAGGTAACATTAAGAACAATGAATGATACCGGCGTTCTTGGGAAGTTTTTACCAGAATTTGGTAAGGTAGAAGGTATGTCATTATTCAACCTTTACCACAATTTTACAGTAGATGAGCATCTACTTAAAACTGTGGGCCATATGAACAAAATAATAAAGGGAGAATTTGAACAACCTAACCCATTCAACAGAAACTTTTCGGCAAGGTTGAAAAATAAGAGAGTTCTTCTAATTGCTGCCTTCTTGCATGATATCGGTAAAGGTCGAAAACAAGATCATAGTATTATTGGTGCAAATATCGCAGAAAAAATCTGCTCAAGACTTGGGATGAAAAAAAATGAAATTGAACAGGTCTCCTGGTTAATAAAATACCATCTTTACATGAGTGATGTAGCCCAGAAAAGAGACTTGTATGATATAAAAACAATTGTTGATTTCGCATCTATTATAAAAAATCAAACAAACCTCGATAATCTATTAGCATTGACAGTCGCTGATATCATGTCAGTGGGCCCAAACATCTGGAATGCTTGGAAAAGTGGCTTATTAAAAACTCTATACCTTCAAACAACGGACTATTTTAATGGTGAAAGTACAAGTGAGCAAAAAAGTATTAACGCAAAATTTGAGGCACAAGATAAATTTACAGAACATGTAAGTGATTGGCCAAAGAGACTCATTAACTCATATTTGGCGCGCTTCAGTGACTCATACTGGTTAACTACTTCACTTGAAGATCAAATAAGACATGCTCAAATACTTAAAGATAAAGACTCTAAAGATATTTCTCTTGAAATATTTGGTTCCAAAAATGAGCAAAATAATACAACATCAATTACTCTCATTGGTCCAGATTACCCAAATCTTCTTGCAACATTGGCAGGGGCCTGCTTACTTTTAGACGCTAATATAGTAGATGCACAAATTGAAACCACAGTTGATGGAATTGCAATTGATACAATATCAGTAAGTAGAGAATTCAACGATCAAGATGAAGATAGAAGAATTGGTAAAATATCTCAAATTATAAAAGATAGCTTGGGAGGAGCGCTATCTCTAGATACAGAGTTATCAAAAAAGAAGAAGAATGTTCAACATGAAAAAACATTTAAGGTTAGAAATAAGATTAATATTACAAATGAATTATCCCACAACTCAACTGTTGTGGAGGTAGAGGCAAGAGATAAGCCAGGCCTACTATTTCAGATAACTAATATATTAAAGGAATCTAATATTAATATTAAGTCTGCGCACATTGTAACGTTTGGCGAAAGAGCTAACGATGTTTTTTATATAACAAATTTATTTGGAGAAAAAATTGATAGTGAAGAAAAATTAAGTCGAATTAGAGATCTAATTTTGAGCTCTTTAAGAGAAAAATAAATAAACTTATGCAGATTATTAAGCCTTTGATAAAAACATCCGGCATGACTCTTATTAGTAGGGTGCTTGGCTTCTTTAGAGATATTCTCATAGCAGCATCTCTCGGGGCTGGAGGAATTGCAGACGTTTTCTTTGTTGCAATGAGATTCCCCAATATATTTAGAAGAGTACTTGCTGAAGGCACACTTAATATATCTTTCATTCCACTTTTTTCAAAAAAAACAACAAATGCTGATAAAAAAATATTTTTTAGAGAAATTTTTAATTTCATATTCTGGATATTGATTGTAATCGTGTGTGTATTTGAATTATTCATGCCATTCTTTGTTTATTTTCTAGCGCCTGGATTTATAGAAGATAAAGAAAAATTTGACTTAATTATTCAACTTGCCAGAATATCTTTCCCTTACTTATTTTTTATATCTCTTGTTTCACTTCTTTGTGGCGTTTTGAACTCTATTCAAAAATTTACACTTGCCGCTTCTATGCCCATTTTCCTGAATTTATTGATGATACTCACACTTCTAATTTTGATTAATCTAGATATTCCAAATTCAGAAGAATCCGTTTTTTATTTGACTTTGAGTTTTTCATTATCAGGGTTGATACAATTATTTTTATGTCTATACGGCTGTTACAAAAACGGATATATACCAAATATCAGAATTCCAAAAATATCCAAAAATATAAAAGACTTTCTCCGTCTATGTTTTCCAGCAATAGGTGCAGGTGGGGTAATACAGATCAATATACTTATTGGAACTATAATAGCATCATTCCAAGATAGTGCAGTTTCGTATTTATATTATGCAGATAGAGTTTATCAACTACCACTTGCACTTATTGGAATTTCGATTGGTGTAGTACTTTTACCTCAATTATCAATTGCAATAAAAAATGAGTCAAAAAACAATATTCTTGCACTACAAGATAAATCTATAAATGTGGCATTACTATTAGCAATACCAGCAACATTTGGTCTCATGTTTTTATCTTACGATATAATTTCTGTTTTATTTGAGAGAGGTTACTTCACAAGCGAAGACAGCTTGGCAACATCCAGAGCATTAATAATTTTTGCTGCCGGACTTCCTGCATTTATATCTATAAAAATTTTTCAAACGCTTTTCTTTGCTCGTGAAAACACACAAAAACCTCTGAAATATGCAGTTTATAGTATGATCACGAATATACTCCTATCAATCATATTATTTAGGAATATTGGCTACATGGGTATTGCTATAGGAACCTCGATGTCTGCCTGGCTAAACTTAGCTCTATTAATTAATGAGTCAATTCAGCAAAAAATTTATTTTGTTAAAAAGTCTGCTCTAATCAAATTATTTAAGACAGTGTTAGCTTCACTTTTAATGATCGTATTATTATATTGTCTCAAAAATTTTACTTTATTATCTATAAACTCTGTTTCACAGATTGTTAATTTTTTAACACTTATAATATATGTAGTAATTGGTATATTATTTTATGGTATATTGTGCGTGCAACTCAAATTAATAGAGTTCAACAAAATACTCAAAGGATAGTTTTTAAATTATGAGAGTTTTTTCTGGTATACAACCATCTGGTAATTTGCATCTAGGTAATTATTTGGGTGCGATCGTAAATTTTGTAAAGCTACAAAATAATGCTGAATGTATCTATTGTGTGGTTGATCTGCATTCAATTACTGTCTGGCAAGATCCATCAAAATTGCAAAAAAATATCAATGAAATTACAGCTGGCTTTATTGCGTCTGGTCTCGATCCTGAAAAAAGTATAATTTTCAATCAAAGCAAAGTAAAAG